>OODD01000019.1_pt1 | contig 137766 bp, 110 predicted proteins | sample 1671311 | NCBI WGS metagenome assembly OODD01 (sample SAMN06348143, study PRJEB24527) | human gut metagenome | biome: human gut; feature: ankylosing spondylitis patient; material: feces | host: Homo sapiens | place: China | collected 2015-10 | reverse complement strand
AGCCGCCGTGCTGCTCTCTTCCTGCGTGAAGGACACGCTTTATGACACGCCGCATCCCGACTACGGGAAGATTGCGGTGACAGCCGACTGGTCGGCCCGCGGTGAAGGTATCGACATACCTGCCACATGGACGGTCACCATGGGTGACTATACGGGTACGGAGACTTCCGCCACCCATACCCCCGACCATCTGTTTGCTCCGGGCAGCTACACCCTTGCGGTGTGGAACCCGGCTGAAGGAATCACGGTGAACGGCACCACAGCCACCATTGCCGCAGCCACGGGAACCCGGGCAGGCACGGATACCTTTGTGAACAATGCCCCGGGATGGTTCTTCACCTATACGGAACAGGTGACCATCGAGAAAGACAAGGACTATCCGCTGACCGCCGCAATGAAGCAGCAGGTACGCGAACTGACGCTTGTCGTCGAACCTACTGGTGATGCCGCCGGACGCATCACGGAGATTGTTGCCCATCTGACGGGTGCAGCCCGAACACTCAATTTCGCTACTGATACCTACGGAGCCGCTTCGAACGTCGTGCTGCCCTTCACCAAGATTACCGAAGGTGACGATGCTGGCAAGTGGAAAGCCACGGTGCGGCTACTGGGTGTGACAGGCACGGAACAACTGCTGACGGGTGAAATCCGCTATGCTGACGGCAACCCGACCCCCACCACGCTGAAAAGCGACCTCACGGAAGCCCTCAAGGAGTTCAACACCGGAAAGGGCGCATCGCTGACCCTCGGCGGAACGCTGGTTGAGACTCCCGAAGGCATGGAAGTGGACGGAGCCGAAATCAACGGCTGGGAAGAAGTGAAAGGTGATGATGTAAATGCCGATTTGTAACTAATATAATGACAGATATAATGAAGACAAGATTTTTTGCACTTGCGACGCTCGTCCTCGCACTGGCAGCCTGCAACAACGACAACGAGAACCTGAACGGTGACCCAGTGGCCGCCCAGTTTACCGCCGACATCGCCCTCGCCACCCGCGCCAGCGGAACCACCTGGGATAACGGCGACCGTATCGGCATCACCGACATCGGCAACGACACCCAGTACGGCAACGTGCCTTTCATCCTGAAAAATGGGAAATTTGAGGCAGAAAAAAAGGTCATCTATATCGAAGATACAAAGCCCCATACTTTCCGCGCCTACTATCCGTACAACGCGGCGGGAGGTATCCTCGCAGCCACGACCGATGCCACGGCGCAGCAGAACCAGTCTTCCATTGACTTCCTCTTTGCCACAGGAGCCACGGGAGACAAAAACAGTCCGGTAGTGAGCTTCACCAACAAAACCGGCAAAGGCGGTGAAGACAACTCCTTCCACCACCGCATGAGCCAGATAACCCTTACCCTCGAGGCGGGCGACGGCGTGGATTTCAGCGTGGTCAAGCCTGAACGTTACACGCTGGACGCATTGATACTCACCGGTACGTTCAACACGGCCGACGGTATTGCCACCGCAGACGACGGGGCACAAGCCGAATCGCTGGCCATGGATCTGACAGACGGCAATCTCACGTCATCGGTCATCCTTTTCCCGCAGACAGCTACATCCCTGCCGTTGGTTGTGAATTACAAAGGTCAGGAATATCATGCCACACTCACCGTGCCCGAAGGCGCACTGCAGGCGGGCAAAAACTACACCTATACCGTCAAGGTACGCAACAAAGTCCTTGAAGTCAGCGAAGCCACCATTGCAAAGTGGAACGATATAGACGGCGGAGAAGTGGGCGCAGACCTGTAAAACATTAATAATTAAGAATTAAGAATGAAGAATTATGAGACATAGATTATTTATCCCCGCAGCCACCGCGCTACTATTCGCCCTCGCTGCCTGCACGCAGGACGAATTGACCGACGACAACCGTCTGCCCGAAGGTGAATACCCCGTATTCATCCGTGCCACTGGACTGTCCGTAGAGGCAACGCCGCAGGCAGCCCCATCAACCCGCGCCACCGTGGACGGCGACTGGCAGGGCGTACAGACTGTGGCACTCAAGATGGGCGACGCTGTAAAGGAATACACCGTAACGGCTTCTACCGATTTCAAGAGTGCCACGCTCTCACGCGAGAACGCCCCACACTACTGGACCAGCCGCGACCCGATTACCGTATCGGCATGGTGGCCCTTCAATAATGCTGACATCACCCAGATGCCTGCCGTGAAGGTGGCTGAAGACCAGAGCCAATTGGCTGACTTCCAGAACAGCGACTTCATCTCTGCCGAAAACCAGACGGTGAAATTTGACGACCCGACACTTGAATTTACCCACCGCACGGCACGCGTGGCAATCGATCTGAAGCCCGGCACGGGATTCACGAGCGTCGCCGGTGCCACGGTGAGCCTCGTAAGCCTGTCTGCCGATAACGGCAACCCGACCGCCATCAAGACCTACAACGCAAGCGGCAACACCTACGAGGCACTGACCGCTCCGCAGACCGTTGTGGCAGGCAAGCCGTTCATCAGGGTGGAACTCGGCAGCGGCACTTTCTACTTCCGTCCGCAGAACAACGTCGTGCTGGCAGCAGGCAGTCGCTATAAATATACCGTTAAGGTGAACGCCACTGGCTTGACGTTAGAGGGCTGCACTATCGGTGACTGGGCTGACGGAGGCGGCGAGAGCGGTGAGGCTGAGGATTTGGGTTATTCTATACAGAACGACGGCAGTTACACGGTCTATAACGCAGACGGCCTGCTGGCATGGAACAAAGCCGTACAAAAAGATGAATCGATAAATTGCACCCTCACCGCCGACATCGACCTGACGGGTAGGGAATGGACACGGATAGGCACATGGCCAGGTTACTCCGGCATCTTTAATGGGCAGGGACACCGCATTACGGGATTAAACTTTTCAGCAGCGACTACTGAACTTTTTGGGTTATTAAATGAACGTGGTGTGATAAAGAACTTACAACTCATAGATGTGAATCTGTATGGCAATAGTGGATCAGCAGCTGGAATAGTGGAGCAAAATAATGGCCAAATCATTGCCTGCTCTGTGACGGGAAAAATTTCTGCATATGGTAGAACTTGTGGTATAGCCGATTTAAATTATGGCAGAATCACCGCTTGCTGGTTCGACGGCACATTGAAAGAGTATGAATCCGGAGCTATAGTGCGTTATAACTACAAAATTATAACTTCCTGTTATTGGGGAGGCAATGTCGGGCAAGGAGTATTCCATGATCATGGAGAAAAGGTAGATGCCACGAAGGTGGACGGCGCGACAGTGAAATGGCAGACAGCCGTCGACGGCATGAACACCGCCCTCACCGCTGGCGACTACCAGTGGGTACTCGGCACCGACGGTCTGCCCGTATTGCAAAAGAAACAATAACGAACCCTAAACAACACGCATCATGAAACGAACAATCATCCATACATCTGCAGCCATAGCCCTGCTGCTCGGCATTGCCGCCTGCACGCAGGACGAAGCGGGCTTCCTGCAGGAAGGGGCGGAAGGCACACCCATCGTCTTTACCGCCACGGGGCTGAACCCCGCTGCGACAGCCATCGCCAATACCCGTTCCACCGTGGACGGCGACTGGGAGGGTGTGCAGAGCGTGGCAGTCCTGATGGACGGCACGGTGAAGGCATACGACGTGACGCTCACCACCGCCGACCCCGCCAGCGCCACGCTGACCTCCACCGACCCGCACTACTGGACCAACCGCAAAGACATCACCGTCACAGCGTGGTGGCCCTACACCGCTGGCGAGACAACCCCTTCTGCTGTGAAGGTAAAAGCCAACCAAAGTGCCCGGAAAGACTTCGAGGGCAGCGACCTCATCGTAGCCGACGGACAGACGGTGACCTATGGTAGCCCCACGCTCCGCTTCACCCACCGCACGGCGCGGGTAACCATCGTTCTGACGGACTACACCGAGGGGCTGGCATCTGTGCGGCTGACGGGTCTCTCCACCGAAGGCGGCAACCCGGCCGAAATCACCCCGTATGACAAGGGTAGCAACACCTACACCGCCCTCGTAGCCCCACAAAGTGTGGTAGCTGGCACGGCCTTCATTACCTGCACCTTCACTAACGGCAAGACCTTCGTCTATAAGATGAAGAATGCTACCGACTGGCAGGCGGGCGGTGAATATACCTACACAGTCTCCCTCACTGCGGCAAAAGACCCGGGATATACCATAGAGGGCAACGGCAGCTACACCGTGACATCCGCCGATGGCCTGATGCATGTAGCCGATTTAGTGAACGGAGGTAAGACCGACATTAACATTACCCTCGACAAAAACATTGACTTGACGGGCAAAGGCTGGACGCCGATAGGCACAAGCTTCGATAACTCATACAAAGGCACTTTCGACGGCGGCGGCCATACCATCACGGGGCTGGCCGTTACGACAAATGACCAATTTGTGGGTCTGTTCGGCTATCTCAATAGAGCTGGTACGGTGAAGAACGTGGTGATGGAAGGCATACAGATAACAAGCAATCACGGGTCGAGCCAGGCCGGTGGCGTGGTAGGATTTAGCCGGGGCACTATTGAAAACTGCTCGGTGTCGGGCAGCGTCAGCGGCACGGTGTACGTCGGCGGTGTGGTGGGGGCTCAATGGGGCGGTTCCATCACCGGATGCAGTTCCTCGGCCACAGTGAAGGGAACGGTCGATGTCGGCGGCGTGGCAGGTCAGACGAATTCGAATGCCACCATGACCGCTTGCTATGCCACGGGCAACGTGACCTTAGAAATAGCCCCCATAAATAATATCGATGTCGGCGGTGCGGTGGGATTCAACGGAGGAAGCCGCATCCTTGCCTGCTATGCCACGGGCAACGTAACCAGTACAGGTAGTAGCACCGTCAATGTGTATATCGGCGGCTTTTGTGGATATAACTCCACCACCGTGACCGCCTGCTACTGGAAGAATAATAAGGAACAAGGCATCGGCTACAATAAGGTAGGCACCGACACCGAAGTCACGAAGGTAGACGGCACTGACGTTACCTGGCAGAAAGCCGTCGATGCCATGAACACCGCCTTGCAGAACGCAGGTTCAGAGTGGCGTTACGAACTCACCGGAGCATTGCCCACCTTGAGGAAGCAGTAAACGTCGGGCGGAAAAAGTTCCGCCCGCAACGGAAAGAACCGAAGTATAACCCCAATAAAGAAAGGAGGACGTGATGGAACACACGGAGAATCCACCATATAGGTTTTGACATCAAGGCATTGTCAATAATAATATAGACTCCAGTGTAAATATGGAAGCTGTAAGCCGGACATTGTCAAGATTGGTGCTCATTAAAGACAACAAATCAAGTAATTAAATTAAAAACATGGGACTTTTTCACAGAGGCAAGAAAAATAATGACGATGAGCCGGACAGTGTTCAAACCAATTCATTCTCTGATATTATGAATGGTTTGCAATACTCCGTAAACTGTGCACAAGATACATTGCAGAATCATCAGATACAAAATCTGACCAGACTTTTTGAAGGAACAAATGCAAATAACGCAAATACGTTCCAATCGAAAAAAAATCATGGTTGGAGACAAGACTATTGATATTCCACTTATAGCCTTGATATCCCATCATTATCTTGCAATGGATAATGTGCAGATAAAGTTCAAGGCGAAGGTCGGAAGCGTGGAATCACAGATCCCGGAAAACAACTTGCTGTTATCCAGTCTGCACAGAGCCAATCTCCAGATGCAGATGAGCAACATAAAACCGGATGCGGATGATGTCATGGAGGTTTGCGTCAATTTTAAGGTTCAGGAGACTCCGGAGAGCATTACTGATATACACATGGCCGGGCAACGTGCGTGAGCTTCGGCAGAAGATAATGGGAGCCGTATTACAGGCGCAGGAAGGTGTGGTCACGAAAGAGCATCTGGAACTTACCGTGACGAAACTGACCTCACCTGTCAGCTTCGCCCTGCGCAATGACGCGGAGGATAAGGAGCGGATATTGCGTGCGTTAAAACAGACAAACGGCAACCGGAGTGCCGCTGCCGAACTGCTTGGAATAAGCAGAACAACTCTATATGGCAAACTTGAAGAATATGGATTGAAATATAAATTCAGGCAACCATAGCCGATTTTGTTGAATTTGACTATCTGCAAAGGTTTGTTATTCAAAAAATAATATTACCTTTGCATTTAGGAAAAGCGTTCTTTTGAATTACTGCAAAACGAGGTAAAACACAGAATTTCGCTGGTTTCTAAATCGTTACCTATTAAGCCGAGATATTTTGTAAGCTATTGAATTTTAGCAAGAAAGGAAATCCTTTATGTCTTGCCACATATGAGCTGAGCTTCACACCTGGCAGCAACAGAGACGCTATTTTTTCCAGTTTCAGATTGAAGCCACGAAGAGCCCGAAGATAATCCATATACAGTTCTTTATCCTTTTTCACCTTCCCGGCCCGTTTCTTCTTGCTCTCTTGTCTGTGTAGAATCGGAAAGAGATAGATGGAATCCGGATTCCTGTTTTTAAACTCTTTCATCAGTTCCATCGCTTCTTTGGGAATACGCACCGTCATCTGCCGTCCTGTTTTGTGGCGGCTATATACAATGCGGTTCCCTTTCACATCTTGTTTACGCAAATAAGCGAGGTCAATGAACGGCATTCCTCGGAATAGGAACATCAATAAGAAATAAGCCAGCACACACCGCAGATCCGAAGGCAATTTTCTTAAGTCTGTACACAGCAACGTATTCATCTGTTCCAGTTCCAGCGCCCGTTTAGTCTGTGATTCCACTTTTGTGTACACGTCATCAAACAATTTCGGGTTATAGGGCAGCACCTTTTCACCGACCATCTGGTGATATACCGCCTTCAAGTTCCGCATATAGGTGGAAATGGTATTCAAGCTCAACCCTTTAGGTTCTCTTTTCCGCTTCCTCATTCCTTCCCGTCTCATCCATTCTTCATACTCCTTCAACCTGCCTGGCGTAAAGACCTCATCCACCGGCATCGGCATTCCTGCTCCACCGTAAAACTCCGCGATAGATTTCAACGCATACGTATAGGTATGTGCCGCCGAGCGCTTCTTATCCGCTTCCAACTGCTCAATCACCGTCTGCATATAAGATGCCAAATCCGGCATCTTCATGGGGCTCCCCATTTCTACATTCTTCTCTTTTTTACTCATAATAAATCTGATTTTCAAATCCGCACCCTACGCATATCCTGAAAAGGCCACGTTGATGGGAAAATTTATGAGTACAAAGTAAATTATATAAGAAAATTATAAAGAATATATAGGGATAAATAAATTTGTTCACTAAAACAAACCGGTTCAAAGGAGGTTCTACAAGATTAGAGTTCACCGAACAAAGCCATCACATCCACCTCGCCCCAATACAGATGCGTATAACTGGCTATCAGGTTCTTATAGCGAAAGACGGGAGTGGTTACCTTCCCTCCTTTGGCATTGTAGACCTGCGCTATCGAGGGAGGAAGACTGCACGCACCACCTTCTTTTCCATCGGTTTCGGGCACGGCAAACTGCGTATAATGGAATTCGTGTCCTTTAAGCCGCCATCCGTTATAGTCGAACCGGCGGTATCCCAATGTCAATTTCCTGCGTTTACGCTCGTTCGTAATGCTGAAAGGCAATACTCCTACCATCTCATTTCCAATATTGCCTACACAGCTCCCGGCACTTCCCCCGTCCGTATCCCCATCAGAAAGAACGGACTGCGAAAGATATATCATCCCCCCGCATTCCGCCAGCGTCCTGCCACCGGCCTCTATATAGCTGCGGATAGACTCCCTGGCAAGCCTTGCCCCGGCAAGTTCCTCCAGACGGTTCTCGGGATAGCCGCCGGGCAGATAGAGCAAATCCGTCTCTTGCGGAACAGCCCGGTCCTGCTCCGGATTGAAGAAAGTGACCGTGCCCATACGGCGCAGAATATCCAGATGTTCCGCATACAGGAAGGAAAAGGACTCTTCGTTGCGCGCTACCGAGATATGTAGCTTCCCCGGCTCCGATAGTACCGGCTTCTCCTCCACTGCCGCCGTAGGCAATGGACGCCCGGTTGTCGAGAGCAGTAGTTCCCAGTCCACATGTTCCTCCAGCAAGCCTGCCAGCATGTCCAGCCCCTCCGTCTCCTTAGAACGGCTGAAATCCAGCCCCAGATGGCGCGACTCCTGCTCCAGTTCCTTCTGCTTGGGCAGATAGCCCAGACAAGTCACGTTCAAGTCTTCACAGACCTCCTGTAACATCCGATAGTGACGGAGCGAGCCGACACGATTGAAGATAACTCCCGCAATACGTATATCCGGACGAAAATTGATGAACCCCGACAACAAAGGAGCCATGGAATAGGCAGCCGACTTGGCATCAACCACCAGCACCACAGGAATACCCAAGAGCCGAGCCACTTCTGCCGACGAGCCCCGGTCGCGGTCGTACCCGTCGTACATCCCCATCATCCCCTCGACCACGGCAACATCCGCATCCGCCGAATAGCGTGCATACAGACTGCTTACGTGCTCCTGAGATGCCATGAAAGTATCCAGATTGATGGAAGGACGGCCGCATACCACCTCGTGATACTTGGTATCTATATAATCGGGGCCGCATTTGAAAGGCTGCACCTTCAGACCTTTCTTCACAAACAATGCCATCAGTCCACGACTGACGGTGGTCTTTCCACTGCCCGATGTAGGGGCGGCTATGAGAAACTGAGGGATGGAACGCATAATTAATGTGTTAATGATTTAATGTGCCAATGTGCTAATCGGCTGCGCTATACTTGCGCTACTTCCCCATGCCGCAGGTCATTGACATATTGACATATTGGCACATTGGCATATTGGCACATTAGTACATTTTCAACGTGCAAAGATAAGCATATCTCCGACAAAAGTTTTATCTTAGCTGCCAAAATAAAACATACCACCATGATAACCGAAGAACTTAAGAAACTCTACATCGCACATACCGGACACGAACCGGAACAGATTGACGAACTCCCCTCCTCCGGCTCCAACCGCCGTTACTTCCGCCTCATCGGAAGTCCTACACTTATCGGCGTCAGCGGAGAGTCTGTGGAGGAGAACCGCGCCTTCCTCTACATGGCAGAACATTTCCGCCAGAAAGGACTGCCCGTACCGCAAGTGTTCATCCGCTCCGAAGATGATATCTATTATCTGCAAGAAGACCTGGGCGACTCGCTCCTATTCAATGCCATCGAGAAAGGCCGCAAGACCAGCGTATTCGGCGAGGATGAGAAGCAGTTACTGCGCAAGACCATCCGTCTGCTGCCCGCCGTGCAGTTTGCCGGAGCCGACGGCATGGACTTCTCCTACTGCTACCCGCAGGCAGAGTTCAATAGCCGCAGCATTCTGTGGGACTTGAACTACTTTAAATACTGCTTCCTCAAGGCTACGGGAATGGACTTCCAGGAAGACCGGCTGGAAGACGACTTCCAGAAGATGGCAGACGTGTTGCTCCGTAGCAGCTCCGCCACCTTCATGTACCGCGACTTCCAGAGCCGTAACGTCATGATAAAGGACAACGAGCCGTGGCTCATCGACTTCCAGGGCGGACGCAAAGGTCCGGTTTACTACGACGTTGCCTCCTTCTTGTGGCAAGCCAAAGCAAACTATCCCGACAGCCTGCGCAAAGAGTTGCTGAAGGAATACATCGACGCCCTGCGCAAGTACCAGCCCGTGGACGAGGCTTATTTCTATGCCCAGCTTCGCCACTTCGTATTGTTCCGCACCATGCAGGTGCTGGGTGCCTATGGTTTCCGCGGTTACTTCGAGAAGAAGCCCCACTTCATACAAAGTGTCCCCTTCGCCATCGAGAACCTGCGCCAGCTGCTCCAAGAGCCTTATCCCGAATATCCCTACCTCTGCCGGATTCTGCGCGAACTTACCGAGCTGAAACAGTTTACAGACGACCTGCAAAAGCGCCGCCTCGTGGTGAAAGTCACCAGCTTTGCCTACAAAAAAGGTATCCCCGAAGATTCCACGGGCAACGGAGGAGGTTTCGTCTTTGACTGCCGCGCTGTGAACAACCCCGGCAAGTACGAGCGTTACAAACCCTTCACGGGACTGGACGAACCCGTTATCCGCTTCCTGGAAGACGACGGCGAGATAGCCGTATTCCTGGAGCATGCCTACGCCCTTGTCGACGCTTCCGTGAAGCGCTACATGGAACGCGGCTTCACCAATCTGTCTGTCTGCTTCGGCTGCACCGGCGGACAGCACCGCTCCGTGTACTCGGCACAACACCTGGCGGAACATCTGCACAAGAAGTTCGGCGTGCAAGTGAACCTGATACATAGAGAACAGAATATTGAACAGACGTTTAAGGCCAAAGTTTAATGTGCTAATGTGAGAATATGCCAATATGAAAGCCATGATTTTCGCCGCCGGCCTGGGCACCCGGTTGCGCCCCTTGACGGACAACATGCCCAAGGCCCTCGTTCCCGTAGCAGGAAAGCCCATGCTGGAACGGGTGATACTGCGGTTGAAGGAAGCAGGATTCAACGAGATAACGGTCAATATCCACCACTTCGGGGAGCAGATTATCGACTTCCTCCGTGCCCACGACAACTTCGGCACGGAGATTCACATCAGCGACGAACGCGGCATGCTGCTCGACACCGGAGGAGGCATCAAAAAGGCACGCCCCTTTCTGGACGGACAAGAACCTTTCCTGGTGCACAACGCGGATATTCTGACGGACATTGACCTTGCAGGCCTCTACCGCCACCATCTGGAGAGCGATGCGGAGTCTACCCTGCTTGTGAGCGAGCGCAAGACTTCCCGCTATCTCCTTTTTGACGACGACTACCACCTGCACGGCTGGATAAACAAGTCCACCGGAGAGGTGAAACCGGCAGGCTTCGACTACCGGGAAACGAAGTACCGGGAACTCGCCTTCGGAGGTATCCACATCATCTCCCCCTCCCTCTTCCACCTGATGGACGATGGGCAGTGGAACGGCAAGTTCTCCATCATTCCTTTCTACTTGTCCGCCTGCACAAAGGTGCACATACAAGGCTATCCGCTGCAAGGATTCCGCTGGTTCGACATCGGCAAACCGGAGACACTGGCACAAGCGGAGGAATACTACAAACAAAAACAACAAGTAATGTAAAGCAGCCTAACATTACTTGTTAGCTCTCTTTACATTACTTGTTATCAAATCAACCTATGTACCATAGATTATCTATGGTGAAACTACGCCAGTGCCAGTATCAGCAACTGAGCCGTCAGCACCCGCAGGAACATAGCCAGCGGATAGACCGTGGCGTATCCCACCGCAGGGGCATCGCAGGATGTCAAGTCCGAGGAATAGGCCAATGCAGGTGGATTGGTGTTAGCTCCGGACAGCACACCTATCAGCGTATAGTAGTTCAGCTTCCAGAAATAGCGCCCCATGAATCCTGTCACCAGCAACGGAACGACCGTGATGATGGCCCCATAGCCAATCCACACATAGCCGCCTTCGTAGATAATGGTATCGATGAATCCCTTTCCTGCACCCAACCCCACGCAGGCCAGGAACAAGGCGATACCGATTTCGCGTATCATCAGATTGGCACTCATCGTCGTGTAGGTTATCAGCTTATATTGAGGCCCGAAACGGCTGATGAGGATGGAAACCACCAACGGTCCGCCAGCCAGTCCCAGTTTCACGGGTTGGGGAATGCCGGGGAACATGAACGGCAGACTGCCCAAGATACATCCCAGGGCAATACCCAGGAAGATAGGAATCAAGTTGGGATGGTTGAGACGCTTCAGCGAGTTACCCAGCACCTTCTCCGCATGGCTCACGGCAAGCTCACTGCCTACAATCGTCACACGGTCTCCCATCTGCAACTGCAAGTGGGGAGTTGCCACCAGGTCCACGCCCGAACGGTTGATACGGGTGATGCAGGCACCGAAGTTGTTACGTATCTTGAGCTGAGACAGAGACTTGCCGTTCAGTTCCGGCTTGGTGATGAGGATGCGGCGTGAAATCAAGTTCTTGTCCTCCCGTTCCCACTCCACCGAAATTTTTCTTCCGAAGAAGGCAACAATGGCCTCCACATCTTTCGGGTTGGCAATGAACAGAATTTCATCCTGCATGTGCAGCACCGTATCGGCATTCGCCAGTTCTGTTTCCTGACTGCCGGTGTGCCGGATGCGGGAGATGACAAACGCACGGTTCAACAATGGTTTCACATCTCTGATCCGCTTGCCGTCTATTGCCTCATTGCGTATCTCTACCGATATGGGACGCACGGTCAGCTCCTGCAGATGACCCAGCCCGTGCTCGGCATCCTCCTCTTCTTTTTGGGTGTTAATCCGCATGAAAATCTTCAAGGCTAGCAGCGCCAGGATGCAGCCCACCACACCCAGCGGATAGGCAACGGCATATCCGAGTGCGATTTCCGGAGCATCCACCCCGTTGAGGTCACTGTTTGCCTGCTGGGCAGCACCCAGACCGGGGGTATTGGTCACGGCTCCGGACAAGATACCCACCATCGTAGTAATGGGGATTCCGGTGGCAAAGTGCAACACAATGGTGATAACCACGCTGAGGAAGACGGAAAGCATTGCTACCATGTTCAGCGTAAGTCCGCCCTTCTTGAAAGCGGAGAAGAATCCCGGTCCCACTTGCAGACCGATGGAATAGACAAACAGTATCAAGCCGAACTCCTTCAGGAAGTGCAGCAGATGTTCGTCGAGGTTCATGTCGAAATGTCCGAAGACAATGCCCACAAACAAAATCCAAGTGACACCCAGCGAGATGCCTGCCACCTTCAACTTGCCCAGCATGATACCGAAGGTGATGACCAGGGACAGAATCAGGACAGAGTGTGCCACTCCTCCGCCCCAAAGATTGGGATAACCCTCAAAGAGGTTTCTTAATAGTTCCATAGTTTCTATCTTTAGTTTTTACTTTTTACTTTTCAACCTTACTGTTTAATTCTTAATTCTCTATTTAAAAAGTATATCCCCACAGAAATCACTTCTCCGGGGATACGCATTTCACACATAAAAAATAACTACTATTATAAAGGCATGTTGCCGTGCTTTTTCGGTGGATTGCTCTGATTCTTGTTGTGCCCCATCTCCAATGCCTGCACCAGCTTGTAGCGGGTGTCACGCGGCATGATGACCTCATCTATGAGGCCACGCTCGGCGGCACGGTAAGGGTTGGAGAACTTGTCTTCATACTCCTTGATAATCTCCTGCTTCTCTTCGGCAGAGGACTTGCGGTAGAGGATGTTCACTGCACCCTCGGCACCCATCACGGCGATTTCCGCCTGCGGATAAGCCAGGTTCACGTCGGCACCCGTCGGCTTGCTGGACATCACGATGTAGGCGCCGCCGTATGCCTTGCGGGTAATCAGCGTTATCTTGGGCACGGTAGCCTCAGCGTAGGCATAGACAATCTTGGCGCCGTGGCGGATGATGCCGTTGTGCTCCTGCATCGTTCCGGGCAAGAAGCCGGGAACATCTTCGAAGGTTATCAGCGGGATGTTGAAGCAGTCGCAGAAACGAATGAAACGTGCCGCCTTGTCGCTGGCATCAATATCGAGCACACCCGCCAGATAGGCAGGCTGGTTTGCCACGATACCTACCGAACGCCCGTTCAGGCGACCAAAACCGATAACGACGTTCTTGGCAAAGTGAGGCATCACTTCGAAGAAGTACTGGTTGTCCAGCACCGGTTCTATAATATCCTTGATGTCATAGGGCATGTTCGGGTCTTCGGGGATGACGGTCTGAAGCGTCTCTACCCGGCGATGGATATCGTCGGAGCAGGGAGTGAAGGGAGCATCCTCCATATTGTTGGACGGCAGGAAACTCAGCAGCTCGCGGATGCTCATCAGTGTCTCCTCCTCCGTATTGCACATGAAGTGAGTAACGCCGCTCTTGCTGCTATGCGTATAGGCACCGCCCAGTTCCTCCTTGTCCACCTCCTCGTGGGTCACGGTCTTTACCACGTCCGGACCGGTGATGAACATGTGGCTCTGCTCCTTTACCATGAAGATAAAGTCGGTAAGCGCCGGAGAGTAGCATGCCCCACCGGCACACGGCCCCAGAATGGCAGATATCTGCGGGATGACACCCGACGCAATGGTGTTCTGATAGAAGATGGAGGCATAGCCTGCCAAGCTGTTCACACCTTCCTGAATGCGCGCGCCGCCCGAATCGTTGAGGGCAATGACGGGAGCGCCGTTCTTCAGGGCAAGCTGCTGCACCTTCACAATCTTTGCGGCATTCGTCTCGCTGAGCGAACCGCCGTGCGCCGTGAAGTCGTAGGCATAGACAAATACAAGGCGGCCGTCTATCTTTCCGTAACCGGACACCATGCCGTCTCCGGCAATCTGCTTCTTCTCCATGCCGAAGTTGGTGCAGCGATGGTTCACGAACTTGTCCAGCTCATTGAACGAGCCTTTGTCCAGCAGCATCTCAATACGTTCGCGGGCAGTCATGCGGCCGGAGGCGTGTTGTTTCTCTATCTTGTCTACGCCCCCACCCAGCGAGGCACGTTTGTCCAGTTCCTCAAACTGGCGATATATTTCTTCTCTGTTCATATTTGCATTTACAATTTAGTGATTTATAATATACGGACTGAATGCGACTCGGGATTATTCCCCCTTTATCAACTCCAATTCAATCAATACTTGGTTGGCATTTACCGGTTCGCCCTCGCTCACGAGGATGTTGCGGACGATGCAGTCGGCATTTACCTTATAGTTACTCTGCATCTTCATGGCTTCCAGCACCACGGCAATGTCTCCGGCAGCCAGTCGGTCGCCCACCTTGACGGGGATGCTCACTACCTTGCCCGGCATCGGCGCCAGAATCTTGTCGCCCTGCTTCTCGTCGGCTCCTTTCTTCATGTGCAGATACTTGGCTTGCGTGTCTACAATGTCTACGTGGAAGGAACGCTGGAGCATGCTGATGTCATAGCTCTTTCCTCCCTCGCCGCGCACAAGGCCTGCGTTGAACGAGTTTCCGTTGTGCAGGACGGAGCAACTTCCGTTCTCCGCCATCACAATGTCCACTTCGTAAGGCTTTCCGTCAATGGTAAGCTGAACCTTATTTCCTTCCTTACCCACCAGGGTAATGTCTGCTATACGGTCTCCTATATGTATTTCCATTATTAAATCTCCATTATCAATTTTCCATTCCTTAAATCCTAAGCACTCCCTTCTGCAAGCCGAATTCCCTCCAACGGCTGATGGGGCGGCCATCGGACAGCTGTGCCGAAACGTTCTCCTCCAGATTAACCAGATAGTCCATATAGGCGGCTATCATGGCAATGTTCTCCAACTCTTCGTTGGTGGTATTGGTGCGTACCAGCATGCGGGCGTTCTTCTCGATAAAGAGGGTGTTGTACTCTCCCTTCACAAAGTCGGGCACGTGCATGATGCGCTTCAGATAGGCAAGGTTGGTCTTTACGCCCGTAATCTTGTACTCATAGAGCACACGGCGCATACGCTCGATGGCATACTGGCGGGTGGTTGCCCATACGATGAGCTTACCTATCATAGGGTCGTAGTAGATGGGAATCTCATAGCCGTCGTACACATAGCTGTCTATACGCACACCGATTCCGTTCGGCTCCGTCAGTTGCTTGATGACACCGGGAGACGGCATGAAGTTGTTTTCCGTATCTTCGGCACAGATGCGGCACTCTATGGCATGACCGCGCTGGAACAGGTCCTCCTGCTTGAGGTGCAACACCTCGTCGTTGGCAATACGGATTTGCTCTTTCACCAGGTCTACGCCTACCACCTCTTCCGTGATGGGGTGCTCCACTTGCAGGCGCGTATTCATTTCGAGGAAATAGAAACGGCGGTTCTTGTCTACCAGAAACTCGATGGTACCTGCACCGGAGTAGTTCACTGCCTTTGCTGCGGCAACCGCCTTCTCTCCCATTTCCCGGCGCAATTCCGGCGTAAGGAAGGGTGACGGGCTTTCTTCTACCACCTTCTGGTTGCGGCGTTGCACGGAGCATTCGCGGTCGAAAAGGTGGATAACGTTGCCGTGGTTGTCGCCCAATATCTGGAACTCGATGTGATGCGGTTCTTCCACGAACTTCTCCAGATAGACCGTGTCGTCTCCAAAGGAGGACATGGACTCGGAGCGTGCCGTGTTGTAGGCTTCCACCACTTCGCTCTCGTTATGGATAAGGCGCATACCTTTACCACCGCCACCCATAGACGCCTTCAGCATCACGGGGTAGCCTATCTCGTTGCAGATACGCACGGCTTCTTCGGCACTCTGCAAAGGTTGTTCCGTTCCGGGAACCACGGGTACGCCTGCCGCAATCATTCGCTTGCGGGCAGCTATCTTGTCGCCCATCGCCTCCATCGTCTCGGCGGCGGGACCGATAAAGATAATCCCTTCCTCCTTGCAACGGCGTGCAAACTCCGAGTTCTCCGACAAAAAGCCGTAACCCGGATGGATGGCATCGGCACCGCATCGCTTTGCCGTGGCAATCACTTTTTCAATATTCAGATAACTCTCTTTTGCCACGGCCGATCCTATCGGATAGGCTTCATCGGCATATGCCACATGATGAGAAGTACGGTCGGCATCGGAAAAGACGGCAACCGTAAGCAGTCCCATCTCCCGGCACGAACGCATGACGCGCAAGGCAATCTCACCTCTGTTGGCAATCAATACTTTCTTAATCATTTTACTTTTTCTTTAATATATAAAGGATATATATAGTCACACCACAATGCGGACATACCTTCAACAAAGGCATTCCATTTCTTGTTTAAATGTTCAACTAATATCTTCGTACTGTCTTCCTAACCCACGAGCAAAGGCAGCCTTTAATGAATGGCAGGTCTTCTGACTGACTCCTAATCCTGAAGCCTTCCCGATATTTCAATGCATATCAGTGGCAAAGGTGTTTTTCATGATATAAACGGAGCTTCACAGCAGCGGGACTGTCCGGGATTTACACCCGATTCCCTTTTAATCCAGATGATGGAAACATGCATCCGGAACCAATTCGCGGGCAAAGATAAGAAAAATTATCAGGAGTATTCGCAAACCTAATAGTTTTTGTTATCTTTGTCCCAGTTTTGGTTTCACCTCTCCCGGTTCTGTTGGAGATGAGTGATGAAAAAGGGAATCAGGTGCAAATCCTGAACAGACCCGCTGCTGTAAGTCCTTCCAAAATCTTTGAATATTCTACAAGCCACTGTCCGCCCGGCGGATGGGAAGGCATTCAAAGAGGGATAAGTCAGAAGACCTGCCAAGACAACATAGTTTTAGTGCTTTCGGGGAATAAAGCAACAAAACATTGAGTCGAGGCATTCTTTATCCATATAAAGGAATCTTTCTCTTTGTTCATTTTTCCTTGAGGGCAAGTTACGAACGCTTATAAGGAACTGAAATGAGATTCATCACAGGACTGCTATTTACATTTATCTGCCTACTGCCTGCAGGTAGTATGGCACAGAATAAGGTCACCTTATCCGGAAAAGTCAAAGACCAGCACGGGACACCGATAGCCCAAGCCACCATCGCTGTGGAAAACACCACCTCCGGCACCTATACGGATGACCGGGGGAAGTATTCACTGCAAGTCGCCCCGGGTAAACATACCTTCGTCGTCTCCTTCCTGGGCTACCAAACCGTGAAACAATCCCTCGACATCCGGCAGGATAAAAAACAGAACTTTACATTGCAGGAAAGTGCCGTAACACTGAGTTCTGTCGAGGTCTACGGAAAGACCCAAACGCAGAAAGTGAAGGAAGGAGCCTTTTCCGTCAATGCACTCGACATCAAGCCGATAGTAAACTCACTGAATAACCTCAACGACCTGGTGAACCGTACAACGGGCATTAAGGTGAGAGAGGAAGGCGGAGTTGGCTCGGACTTCGACCTCTCCATCAATGGAATGTCTGGAAATTCAGTCCGCTACTTTTTGGACGGAATGCCACTGGACACCAAAGGAAGCGGTGTTTCCCTCGCCAACTTACCCATTAACATCATAGACCGGATTGAGATATACAAAGGAGTAGTCCCTGCCAGCTTGGGAACAGATGCACTGGGCGGCGCCATCAATATCATTACAAAGCAGGAAAAAAAGGATTATCTGGATGTATCTTACGGCATCGGCTCCTTCCATACCCACAAGGCAGACTTGAATGCACAGTTCGTAGAAAAGAAAAACGGACTAATAGTCCGGCCCACCGTTGGCATCAACTACTCCAAAAACGATTATAGAATGAAGAATGTACAGATGCGCGACGAAAGCGGGGACAACTTCATATATGGCAATCCCAAGCGTTTTCATGACGGCTACTTCTCGCTACTGGCACAGGTGGAAGCCGGATTTGTCAACAAATCCTGGGCTGATGCTTTCTTTGTTTCCGCCTCCTATTCAAAAACAGACAAGGAACTGCAGACGGGGTCTGTTCAAAACAAAGTATACGGAATGGCAGAAAGGAATTCCGATTCCTGGAACATCTCTGCCCGCTATCAGAAGTACAACTTCATCCTGAAGAACATGCAACTGAATGCCTCCCTCTCCCACACCTGGGACCATTCCTTGACCGTGGACACTGCCTATCGGAAGTACTATTGGGACGGAGGATACATCGTGAGCCAGCGCAACGAGATTATGGGCAAAGAACCATCCATGCGCCACTACAAGCGTCCGCTCACCATCATGCGCACCAACCTGGACTATCAGCTGAATACCCATCACAGCTTTAATCTGAACTACCATTTGAGCCGTACCGGAAACGACCGCTTCGATGACCTTGATACCAGCTTCGAGCCGTCAAAAGATGTGGTTACCAAACATATCCTGGGACTCTCCTACAACCAGTCTCTGTTGGATGGCAAGATGGAAAACGTATTCTTCATAAAAGACTACATCAACCATCCCAATATCCGGCAGACCGACCAATCCAGCGTGACCGGCTCGAAGGATGTGCAAGGCTCCACCACCAAGAACTACCTGGGTTACGGTGCCGGACTCCGGTATATCATCGTGGAACCTTTATCCATCAAAGTATCCTACGAGCATAGCGTAAGACTGCCCATCGCCCGCGAGCTGTTGGGAAACGGTACCACCATCTATGCCAACGTGGCACTGAAACCGGAAAACAGCAACAACTTCAATGCCTCTCTGTTCGGCACATGGCACCCGGGCAATGGACATACATTCTATTATGAGATGAGCGGATTTTTCCGTAAGGTAGACAACTACATTCAGACCAGCATTGCCGAGAAAGAGGGTACAATGCAATATACCAACGTCCCGGCTGTCCATGTAAAAGGTGCGGAAGGGGAAATGCGCTACGACTGGCAAGGCAGACTGCAACTCGCCACAAACGTCAGCTACCAGGACACTCGCGACCAGCAGAAGTACAAGGGTGACGGAAAGCCCTCTGCCACCTATAACAACCGTGTGCCCAACCGCCCGTGGCTATTCGGTAGCGTAGAGGCTTATTATACCTTCCGCAACATTGCCCTGCCCGAAAGCAGATTGCGCCTGGGTTGTACCTATCAATGGGTACACTGGTACTTCCTGACCTGGGAAGCTTACGGCGCATATGATAACAAGGCACGCATTCCCGCCCAGCACATCTGTAATGCCGACATCACTTACTCATGGAGACGCGGACGCTATAATCTGGCTTTGGAGTGTACCAACTTCCTCGACAAGACAGCCTATGACAACTACAAGCTGCAGAAGCCCGGACGTGCTTTTTTTGCTAAATTCAGACTATTCATTAACTAATCATTTAATAATTCATTCAAAATGAGAAAATTCAAATTTACACTGATTGCCTTTATGGCTGCCATGATGGCACTGTCATTCACAGCGTGTTCCGATGATGACCCGGAACCTAATCCTAATCCCGACCCGGAAGTCAATGAGGATAACTATCACTTCGACCTATTTGTCACCGTAGACAAACACGGTGGGATGAGTAGCAAGAATACCACTATTGTCCATAGCGTCAACTCATTGGCCGCAGAGCAGGGTGTCATCACTGTGAAAAGAGAAGGTTCGGAACTGGGAGATTATTCCATGGAGACTATCTCAAAAGGAAAATATTACTACCAAATACCCGCAACCAACGACCGTTTCGTAAAATATCAAATCAAGAACAATGCAGTTCAGGTTATTGCAGAACGTCCTTTCAAGGCCAACAGCTATAAGGTACGTTCCTACACACATGCCTGGATTGATGACAACACACTCGTCATCATGTCTACCAATGGTAAGAAGGACAAGATTCTTTATACGAAACTGAACGCAGAGGACTTGACTATCCTTGCTGAAGGTGAACTCAACATACCAGCCCCCACCAACTGGCTCAAACTGACAAGCTCCGGTATCCTCACCTACCGCAAATCAGACAACAGATTGTACTACTTCTACTATTGGAAAGAGACAGACGGTTTGACGAATATAGACCAGCAAGAGCCTAACTTCCATACAGCCATTATCAACCCCTCTACCATGGAAGTAGAAAAAGATGTGCTCTCTCCCATCGAATGCGAAATGGCAGGAAGCGCTTACGGAGAACTGATGCAAAACTGCGTAATGTACGACGAAGCAGACAATCTCTACCTAGCTTGTTTCCACGAAGAAGATAACGCTTTTTTCAAAGGCATCCTGCTACGTATCAACAAAGGCGAAACAGAATTCGACGCTTCCTACAACGGCTATCCCAATGCCGACGGCAAATTGCTGACCGTTCAATATCTGGAAGGGAACAAAGCCTTAGTGTATGCACGTAATGACAATGCCGATAGACCCGCTGCAGATAAGCAACCCGGCATCGACGCTTACTCTCACTACTACGCCATCCTCGATCTTACCACCGGAACCAAGACACGCTTAAGCTATGATGGCAAGGAAATCGGTTACAGCGGCGGTCGCTTCTCACAGCGTTCTGTCATCTTCAACAACAAAGCATACATTGGTGTAAACACTGAAGAAGATGCCAACGCCGTTATCTACATCTATGACATCAAGACCGGTAATGTAGAGAAAGGAGCCGAAGTGGACGGACGCTTCTACTTCGATATGATACGTGTCATAGAGAACGATTAAAACAAGCATCAGTATTTATGAAGAATTTGTTTGTCTTTTTATTCCTTTGTAATTTCCTCCTCCTCTGCCATGCGCACGGGGGAGGCAATTACGAGCACAGCGATATGCTTGCAAGTATGAAACCCGGTGACAAGGCCGCCCTGCTCATGGTGCACTTCGGCACTACGCATGACGATACCCGTGCCCTCACCATTGATGCCATCAACGCCAAGGCACAAGCTGCCTTCCCGGAGTTGAAGTTCCAAGAAGCCTATACGTCGCGCATCATTATCCGCCGCTTGAAAGAGCGCGGCACCACGAAGCTGACTCCACTGGATGCCATGCTGAAACTGCGCAGCGAAGGTTACACACACCTCATCGTGCAGAGCACCAACATCATTGACGGAGTAGAAATGGAATCACTCCGCAGGGATGTGGAAAGTGCACTGCCCTTCTTCAAGGAAATACGTGTAGGTACTCCCCTGCTCTACTCTATAGAAGATGCAGAGAAAGTGGCAAGTATTCTGGGGAACCGCTACAACGCCCCGGCACAAAGCAAGAAAGCTACCAAAGAACACTTCGTCCTTGTGGGCCACGGCACCTATACCCCCAGTACCGCCATCTACAGTCAGATGGACTATATGCTGAAAGCAGGCGGACTGACCAATTTCCATGTGGGCACCATCGAAGGTTATCCAACCTTTGACACCATGCTGGCACAACTGAAAGCCGGGAAAGCCAAACGTGTGACCCTCATACCCTTCATGTTTGTTGCCGGAGACCATGCCAAAAACGACATTGCCGGAGAGTGGAAGGAGATGCTCGAGAAAGAAGGCTTCACCGTCAGTGCACAACTGGAAGGACTGGGACAAATTCCGGAAATTCAAGAAATATTCATTGACCATATCCGTTTCGGACTGAAGCACCGCATGCTGGACATCATGACGAAGAAGGCGGCCTATGCTGCCGGAAAAGACACAGAATAATATACCCATTAGTGGGTATTTAGTGTTCTTGAATCATCTTGTACTTTTGCAGGAAAAACGCGAACGACAATGAATGTTATCACCAAACTGATGTACTCTATTCATAGGATACTGGGCACTTTGCTCTGTATCCTATTTCTCATGTGGTTCCTCTCCGCCTTCGTGATGATGTACCACCGCTTTCCCCGTGTCAGCGCCAAAGAGAAAATGCAAAAGCTGGATATGCTCTCCCAAACCGGAGACTCACTTCCGGACATCTCCTCCGTCACAGCCCGCCTGCCCCGTGGCGTAAAGGTCAGGTCTACGATACTGAACCTCAATGCCGGACACCCCGAGTTCAGCTTTAGTACCACAAAAGGCACGCTTCATTTCCTTGCCGATTCCACCATCTCACGACCCTCTCTGGACAGTGAACACCTGCACCGGACAGCAGCTTTGTGGTGTTCTTCTCCCATTACCCGTATCGACACCCTCCACTCTCTGGACCAATGGATTCCCTTCGCTGAACTGAAAAAGGAAATGCCCATTTATAAAATATACTTTGCCGACGATGCCGGGACACAGCTCTATCTGAGTTCACAAAACGGTGAGGCCTTGCAGTTCTCCAACAGAAGCGAACGCTTCTGGGCATGGCTGGGTGCCATTCCCCACTGGGTATACTTCACCTGGCTGCGGCAGGACACCGTCCTTTGGACTAAGACCGTCATCTGGCTCACAGCTCTGGGTTGTCTCATGGTCATTGCCGGCATTTGGGTAACTGTGGATGTATGGCGTAAGACGCACCGAAGCCGCCATCCCAAGTTCTCCCCCTACCGAAAAAGATGGTATCACTGGCACTACGTCAGCGGAATCTTTTTCGGCATCTTCGTACTGACCTTCACCTTCAGCGGCATGATGTCTCTGGCAGACATTCCCGAATGGATTCATAAACCGGCACTGAAGAAAGGCAGCGCCACACGCACGCTCCATGCCCGTGCCCCACAACCGGAGGATTACCCCTTGGACTACCGCCGTGTCATAGCTGCCTATCCCCAAGCTTTGCAGATAGAGTGGCGCAACTTCCGCGAACATCCCTACTACATCGTAAAAGATAGAAAAAACGAGTATTACATCGATGCCGCCGACAGCCTGCCGCGTCCGTTACAACTCTCCGAAGAAGAAATCCTGAAAGGCGTGGAAAGCATTTATGCCTCCCGGCGTGATTCTTCACAACATATCCCCGGCATACGCATCTCCCGGCTCGAACATTTCGAGACCTACTATCGCGACATGAGCAATATGTATCGCGGACGACCCCAGCTTCCCGTCTGGAAGATTACGGTGGACGACCCGGACCGGAGCGTCTATTACATTCACCCGGAAACGGGAATCATCCGCCATACAGACACTTCCTCCCGCTGGAAATACTGGAGCTATACAGCCCTGCACCGCATGCGTCTGCCCGGTCTGAACTCCAATGCCACCCTGCGCAAGACTGTGCTTTGGGTATTGCTGCTTGGAGGTACAGCCGTTTGCATCACGGGTGTGGCGTTAAGTGTGAATTATATAAGAAGAAAATGTTGCAAAAGACAAAAACTCTATTAACGAGAATAAACTTGTATGAATAAGAAAAGACTTGGAATATTCCTCGGCAGCATAGCCCTATTGATTGTCTGCAGCTTTGCGGCCTATCAATACTGGCTGGCTCCTACACGTATACTTATTATCAACGCAACCCTGGCACAAGCTGCCGACATTGCCCTGAACAATGACTGTGCCCGGATAGAAGTCAACTGCATCAAAAAAGAAGATGTGAAGGACCTTTCCGGCTATGACGCCATCGTGATGTACAGCAGGGGCTTGTATCTCGATGACAGCCAAGTTGCCGAAGTGGAACGGGTGGGTGCCGGCGGAGTACCGGTCTTTACCAATACGTTACGAAACTCCGCTTTCTCCATCAACTATAACATCACCAACGAGCAACAGCACACGTTGCGGGAGTACCTCAAGAACGGCAACAAACACAACTACCGGAATGCCTTACTCTACCTGCGCCACATTGCCACTCCCCACCGGTGGGGACACCAAGATTACGAGCCTCCCATCCCATTGCTAGAGAACATGTTCTACCACCGCGAATACGGCTGCTACTTCAGTACTCCGCAAGAGGTAACTGCCTATCTGAAAGAAAAAAATCTCTACCATGAGGACGGACGCAACCTTGCCCTGATTTCCGGACTCAACTTTCCGATGGAAGGAAACCGTGCCCACGTAGATTCCCTCATCACACGCCTGACACAAGCAGGCTTCAATGTCTACCCTTTCACTGCCGGAGGCCAACCGCGTGCCGATATGATACGTACCCTCCATCCCGATGCAGTAGTCTACCTACCTATGGGACGGCTGGGCAATGACTCACTCATCAACTGGCTGCACCAGGAAAACATTCCTTTATTCATGCCTTTCCCGCTGATTCAGCCCCACGAGGAATGGCTGAACCCCAATACCCCCGTCAGCGGCGGTACGCTGACTGCCCGTATAGTGGTGCCGGAGATAGACGGAGGCATGCTGCCCCTCTGCATCGCCACCCAAAACAAAAACAAGCAGGGATATTATCTGTACACCGCCGAAAATGAACGGATAGATGCCGTAGTGGACCATATTACCAAGTACATGTCCTTGAGAGACATGTCCAACAAAGAAAAGCGTGTTGCCATCTGCTACTTCAAGACTCCGGGAAAAGACGCTCTGCTGGCAAGCGGAATGGAAGTGATTCCTTCACTCTACAACTTCTTGAAACGCCTGCGCTCGGAAGGGTACGACGTCGGCGGACTGCCTGCCACTGTAGAGGAGTTCGGCAAGCGGATACATCGTGACGGTGCCGTCATGGGTTCGTATGCCAAAGGAGCGCAAGAACAGTTTTTGAAAACAGCACACCCGGTATGGTTGTCTACCGAGCAATACGAACAATGGGCACACGAAGTACTCCTTCCCGAGAAATATCAGGAAGTGACGGACAGATATGGAGATGCGCCCGGCAATCTGCTGGCAACAGAAGATAGTATCGCCATTGCCTGCCTGCAATTCGGCAATATCCTGCTCTTCCCCCAGCCCCGCCCGGCATTGGGAGATGATGAGTTCAAACTGGTGCACGGTATGCCGGTGGCGCCGCCCCACAGTTATCTGGCTCCTTATCTGTATATGCAAAAAGGTTTCAAAGCAGATGCGGTGATTCACTTCGGCACCCACGGCAACCTGGAATATACTCCCGGAAAGAATGTGGCACAGTCGCAGGCCGACTGGTCGGATGTACTGATTGGTAACCTCCCCCACTTCTACTTCTATACCACCGGAAACGTAGGCGAGGGTATCATTGCCAAACGCCGAACACATGCCGTACTGGTCACCCATCTCACTCCGCCCTACGTGGAGAGCGGTATGCGCCAACGCTATTCGGCCTTGCTGGAAGATATTCACAAAGTGCTGGACGAAGGGACTGCCAAACACCGGGCTCTGGGAATGAACATCAAAAAAGAGGCCATGCGCCTGGGGCTGCACCGCGACCTCAATCTGGATTCCATATCCGGCGAACCCTATACAGCCGAGGAGTTGGAACGTCTGGATGCCTTCACCGAAGAGATAGCCAACGAAAAGATACTGGGTGCGTACTACACCATGAACGAGCCTTATTCTGACCGCGACCTGCTGACTACCACTCTCGCCGTCGCTGCCGACCCGCTGGCATACGAAACGGCCCGCAAGGACCGCGATAAAGGTAAAATCACCACAAAGCAGTTGCAAGACTTTACCTATATAGCCCACCACTACTTGCCTGCTGCCAGGAAAAGACTGACTGCCTTACTCCAGAATCCACCCAAAGATACTGCATCTGTAGCACCGGAGCTTCGCCCCGCCCTGCTCTATCGCGAACAGTTGCTGGCCTCCACCGCCAACGAGCAAAATGCCATGGTGCGTGCACTCAGCGGGGGGACCGTATTTCCCGCTCCGGGAGGTGACCCCGTACTGAACCCGAACGTTCTGCCCACCGGACGCAACATGTACAGCATCAACGCCGAGAATACTCCCAACCCAAGGGCTTGGGAAGATGGGAAGCGATTGGCAGAAGCGACTTTAAAACAGTACATCAGCAAGCACGGCAAATATCCCCGGAAAGTAAGCTATACCTTCTGGGCAGGCGAATTCATCAATACGGAAGGAGCCACACTCGCTCAAGTATTCTGGATGTTGGGAGTAGAACCCGTACGCGATGACCAAGGCAGAGTGGTCGACTTGAAACTGGTGCCCAGCGAAGAACTGGGACGTCCGCGCATCAATGTGCTGGTGCAAGTCTCCGGGCAACTGCGCGACATCGCCGGTTCCCGCCTGAAACTACTGACCGATGCCATACGTCTGGCATCGGAAGCCGGGAATGAGACCTATTCCAACTACGTGGCATCAGGTACATTGTTGCAGGAAAAATTACTGGTAGAAAAGGGAACTTCCCCCAAACGTGCCCGTGAAATGTCTGTGATGCGTGTATTCGGACCGGTCAACAGCGGATACAGTACCGGTATGATGGCCTATACCGAGCACAGCGGTTCGTGGGAAAGCGAAAAGGAAATAGCGGAAGGATATCTCAACAATATGGGTGCCTCTTATGGGGACGACGAAAATTGGGGAGACGTCCAGGAAGGTTTGTTTGCCTCAGCACTGTCCGAAACGGATGTTGTCATCCAGCCCCGTCAAAGTAACACATGGGGCCCCATCTCTCTGGACCATGTATATGAATTTACGGGCGGACTCTCGCTCACCGTCAAAACCGTGACCGGCAAGGAACCGGATGCCTATATGGCAGACTACCGCAACCGGACCAACCGCCGCATGCAGGATGCCAAAGAGGCCATTGCCGTAGAGACACGTTCCACCGTCTTGAACCCTACCTTTATACAAGAGCGGATGAAAGGCGGGGAAGGTTCGGCGCAGATGTTCGGCGAAATCTTCCGCAACATCTTCGGCTGGCACGTTATGCGTCCGTCGGCCATAGACAAGGAACTGTTCAATGACTTATATAGAATATATATAAAGGATGAGAATAAGCTGGGCATTCACGAATACTTCCTCCGTGTCAATCCCGCCGCATTCCAGGCCATGACAGCCGTCATGCTGGAAAGTGCCCGCAAAGGTTACTGGAAAGCATCTGATGAGCAACTGAAAACCACCGCCTCCTTGCATGCACAAATCACACGCGAGAAGGGTGCCGCCTGCACAGAGTTCGTTTGTGACAATACCAGGCTCCAATCGTTCGTTGCCGACCGGTTGAACAATAGTGAGAAGCAGACCTATACCCGAAACATGCAGGAGGTACACGAAGCATCCGTAACCAATGACAAGAATGTCGTACTGAAAGAACACAAACTGGCTTCCGAACAAACGGTACGTAAGAACAGAGTGAACGGAGTGATTGCAGGCACTCTTGTCATCATAGGCTTCATCGGATTGGTCGTACTGTTGAAGAGAAGGAAAAAAGAATAAGAAACAGAGTATTATGGAATACGTCATTCATCTGTTAGCCCTATTCATCGCCCTCAATTTTCTATTGAAGGTGGGGTTCTATCCCCGCTGGGGAATGTGGACGGTTGCCGCAGGCTGTGCCTTTTTTGCGTGGCTGGTGACTCCGTGGATGACGGAACAGTCCAAGACCGTGGTGGCATCTTTTTTTGCTTCCCGCCCGCAGATGTTGAACTTGTCGGTATGTGTCACCCTGGAAGCTGCCGTAATGATAGCTTTCTGTTTCGACTGTTTCGCAGAAATGCGTACCCGCAACACGGCCTTCAAACAAGCGGTCACCCTCTTGCTGAAGCTATACCCCGGCATACTGATAGGCGGAGTAATCTGCTACGTCCTGGCGCTACTGCTTTTCTCTTTTCCCGGTCTTGATTTCGGCAGTCTCTCATGGATAGCAGCCGGTGTTACTTTCCTTGCAGTCGGTGCCGGTAGCCGTTTGCTGCGATATGCTATCGGTGACAAGCCGCTGCGCTTGGAAGTATTGTTCATTGTCAATATTTTCATTGTTATATTGAGCATCATTGCCACGGGCTATTGAAACGAATTAAAGAATTAAAAACTAAAAAGATATATGGAAACAATCTCAAGCACACTGTTCTGGATTTCGAACGGGCTGCTGGTTCCCGTCATAGTCCTGCTGCTGCTACTCTTTCTACGTGCCATTCTCCTTGCGGGAGGTTTCTTCGGGGAGTTCTATCAACGGATGAAATTACAGAAGCAATTCGCTGAAACACTGGAGAACATCACCCCAGAGAATATAGACGGACTGCTGCAGCAACTCCCGTCGGCAGGTAACTCCCCTCTCCTCCGCAGCTTGTCCAAACTGTCCGCACACCGGGACGACGACGCCTACTGCGAACACCTGCTTGCCAATTATGAAGTGGAAGCCGAGAAGGAGTTGGGACGTTCGCGTACTTTCATCAAGCTGGGTCCTATGTTGGGACTGATGGGTACCCTCATCCCGATGGGTCCCGCACTGGTAGGTTTGGCACAAGGAGACATCTCCTCCATGGCCTACAATATGCAGGTGGCTTTTGCCACTACAGTGGTAGGACTGGTCATTGCTGCTGTCGGCATCATCACCCTGCAAGTGAAACAACGCTGGTATGCCCGCGAAATGAACGACTTGGAATATCTGTACAAAGTGATAAGCCGCCAAACGGCCGAAAAGGAATAACGGACTAACGATACGAAAACAATGAAGAGTAAGAGAAACAGATTACTGCACAGCGATTCGGACTCCGACCCCATGGGTACGGTAGCCAATCTTTTTGACGTAGCAATGGTCTTTGCCGTAGCCTTGATGGTGGCTCTCGTCTCCCGCTTCAATATGACGGAGATGTTTTCCAAAGAAGACTTCACCATGGTGAAGAATCCCGGAAAGGAAAATATGGAAATCATTACCAAAGAAGGGCAGGAAATCAAGAAATACACTCCCAGCGAAGACCCAAAGACCTCCGGTAAAAGAGGAAAGAAAGTGGGAGTTGCCTATCAGCTTGAAAATGGAGAGATTATCTATGTGCCGGAATAAGGGAATACAGTACCTATTAATAGCTATTTGGCCATCGCAGTATAACAACTATTAAGTATTTCACCCTCCGATAATGGTATGTACCTTTGCAGCGTTATATAAAATAAAACAATATATGATAAAGAAAAGACTTCTCACAGTTCTCCTTATGGGAGGAATCATCGCCACCGGTGCCTATGCACAAGCAGAAAAAGGTGACAGCGACGATATGACCAAGAAAACTCACGAGTTGAACCCGGTCGTAGTAACGGGTACGGGTACACATCAGCGACTGAAGAACACTCCGTCTCCGGTATCGGTTATCACTGCCAACGAGATAAAGCGTGCCGGTATCACCGACTTCCAGCAGGCCTTGACCATGATGGTACCCTCGCTCTCCTTCCGTCCGAACGCAATGGGGTCCTATCTGATGATGAACGGACTCTCCAACAAGCACGTGCTGATATTGGTCAACGGACGCAAGGTCACGGGAGACATTACCGGTAACATCGACCTCAACCAAATAGACATGACCCGCGTCAAACGCATCGAGGTACTGAACGGAGCCGCTTCTTCCCTTTATGGTTCGGATGCCATCGGCGGTGTAATCAATATCATTACCAACGAGCCTAAAGATGTGGTAGCCTTCAGCAGCAATAGCAGCTATACGAGAAAGAATCAATTCTCCCAAGGCTTGAATCTGGACATCGCCCAAGGAAAAATAGGGTCCTACACTTCCTATAAATACGACCACTCCGACGGTTGGCAAAACAGCCATCTGACAGAAGATGGAGAAGACATCATCGAAACGATTGCCCCGCTCTCCCTGGGCTACAGCTCGAATAACTTTTCGCAGAAGTTTACCTATGATGCTACGGACCAGCTTTCCTTCTATGCCAACGGTGGATACTATAACCGCGGACTCGAACGTCCGGTAGAACGCGAGGATATCACCGGCGGAAGCAAGTACAACACTACCTACGAAGGTTACAACTGGGGGGCAGGCGCCAAATACAAACTGAGTAAACGCAACGTTATCCAGTTCGACTATTCAGGAAACAATTACGCATCACGCTACAAATACCTGATAGAAAACAGCGGATACCTGCCCGGACAGTATGCGCTTACCAAGCTTCAGAAATTCCATGATGCCGAGTTGAAAGGTATCTTCGGTTTTACAACCAACAGCACTACGGTGTTCGGTGCAGACTATCGCTGTGAAGTGCTTCGCCGTCCCGACTCCGATTTGGACAAAAGTGTCTATACGGCATCAGCCTACGGCCAGCATGAAGTGAAGCTATGGAACCATCTGACCGGTGTTGCGGGTGTACGCTACGACCATCACGAACAGACGGGTGGACGCTTCACCCCCAAAGTGGCAGCCATGTACAACATAGGCAACTTCAATGTACGTGCCACCTATGCTGCCGGATTCCGTGCTCCGGGCATCGACGAGCTCTACTACCACATGTTCAAGAAGACAATGGGTACACGGGCCACCATCTCATTGGGTGACGAGAACCTCGACCCCGAACGCAGCAACTATTACTCCATCAACATGGAATACCGCACCAGCCGTTTCAGTGCTTCCGTCACCGGCTACTTGAACTACGTAAAGAACATGGTAACTTCCAAATCCACCAAATTCGATGACCTACCGGAAGCAGAGCAGAACCGGTTGCGTGAAGAGTTCCCCGAAATCGGTGACCTTTCATCCACGAAAAACCTAAGTGTCAAGAACTACTTCAACTTCGAGAAAGCTACCGTCAAAGGCTTTGAAGTGAACTTGAACGGCAATCTGTTCCCGGGCTTCACCCTGGCCGGAAACTATACCTACGCCTATGGACGCGGTCTGAACGAAGGAGGCGAATGGCAAAACATCGAGCGCAGCATACGCCATACAGCCACCATCACCGGAAACTATACACACAGCTGGAGCGACTATACCTTGAACCTCAACTTGAACGGTCGTCTGCAAAGCAAAGTCTACTATCCGGGCGACGCGGACGGCAATGCTCCGGGCTACGGCATCTGGAACCTCAATACCCGCCATACCTTCGACGGCTTCCGCAACTTTGTCATCGAACCGGGCATCGGCATAGACAATATCTTCAACAAGAAGGACAACCGCCCGCTGAACAAGAACTTCGCCTTGTATTCTCCGGGACGTTCGGTAGTAATCAGCCTGGCACTCAGACTAAAATAATCTCTCCATAACGCATTTAGAAACAACAACAATTATGAAACATCTTTTCATCACTCTCTATTTACTCGGCATCAGCCTCTTCTCCTCCGCACAACAAGAGGAGAAGGCGGCTCTGCTCATCACCCATTATGGCAGTTCGGACCCTCAGACACGTGCCTTGACGCTCGACGTCGTGACCCGTGAGGCACAAGAAGCCTTTCCGCAGTTTACAGTGCGCGAAGCATACATCTCGCCGATTGTACGAAAAAGACTTGCCAAGGAGGGTGTGTACAAAGACAGCCCTACGGATGCACTGCTGAAACTTCGCGCCGAAGGCTACCGGACCATCTACGTCCAGAGCACCACCTTGATAGAAGGCAGTGAGATGACCTCCGTCCGCAGGGATGCAGACAAGCTCCGTCCCTTCTTCAAGGAGATAAAAGTGGGAAATCCCCTGCTCTACTCCGTCGAAGACTGCGAGAAGGTAATCGGTATACTGACCGCCGAACAGCCGGAAAAGAAAGAAGACATTGTCTATGTGGGGCACGGCAACCAGCTACCCAGCACGGCTACTTACGCCATGCTCGACTTCATGATGAAAGCCCATGGACTGAAGAACTTCCACGTCAGCACCATTGAAGGATATCCTACCCTGGACGCAACCCTGCTGCAACTGAAAGAGACACGCCCCAAGAGCGTGACATTGGTTCCGTTGCTGTTGGTATGCGGCAACCATACCAAGGAAGACATTGCCGGCGTGTGGAAGACGGAACTTGAAAAGCAAAGCTATCAAGTGAATGTACGCATGCAGGGACTGGGCGAAAACAAAGCCATCCGCCAGCTCTATATGGAACACATCAAAGCTATGCTAAAAGATTGATAACCAGCAAGCGTAAAAGGGCTACACCTTTTACATACCAAGGCTACACCCTTTGCTCCGGATGGCTACACCATTCCGGACAAAGGGTGTAGCTCTTTTCAATGTACACAGATTACGGACATTTGTAACCATATTACGGATTCCTCCTCCTGCGATATGGAACTTTCCGGATTATTCTCTACATTTGTACAAAACTAACAGGAACGTTTATGGAAGAAGTAATCAAGCTCAATGCTGTAGACCAATACAACAAGATGTTCGGTCTCGAAACCCTGCATCCGCTGGTCAGCGTAGTCGATTTGTCCGAAGCCACCGGATATCCCAGGCATTTCACCTTGAACTATGGCGTATACGCCCTTTTCCTCAAAAACACCAAATGCGGAGACATACGCTATGGAAAACAGTATTACGATTACCAGGAAGGCACGGTAACCAGCTTCGCCCCGGGCCAGGTGACCGAGGTCAACATGCTGGAAGGTATGCAGCCCAGCGCCTCCGGCCTGCTGTTCCACCCCGACTTGATAAAAGGCACCTCGCTGGGACAGGGAATAAAGCAGTATTCCTTCTTTTCCTATTCCTCTACCGAGGCACTGCATTTGTCCGAAGACGAGAAAGAAATCTTCCTCGACTGTCTGAAGAAGATTAAGATGGAAATCCAACGCCCCATCGACAAGCACAGCAAGGGTCTGATTGCACGCAACATCGAGCTACTGCTGGACTACTGCATGCGTTTCTACGAACGCCAGTTCATCACCCGCTCGGCAGCCAACAAAGACATCCTGATGAAATTTGAAGCACTGATAGACGACTATTTCCAGAGCGACAAACCGCAGACCGAAGGACTGCCTTCCGTGAAATACTTCGCAGACAAAGTGTTCCTCTCCTCCAACTATTTCGGAGATTTGGTGAAGAAGGAAACCGGAAAGACGGCGCAGGAATATATCCAGAACAAAATCATCGACCTGGCCAAAGAAATGATTATAGGAAGCGGGAAGACGGTCAGCCAGATTGCCTATGAGCTGGGATACCAGTATTCGCAGCACTTCAACCGCGTGTTCAAGAAGAACGTAGGCTATACTCCGAGCGAATACCGGCACTTACAGGTTTAGACAATAAGGATTCACCACAGATTACGCGGATTAACACAGAGTTTTTTCGGTTTCATCAAATATAAGTTCTATCTTTGTATGCCAATAGAACATATGGATATGAAACACCCCAAAATAATTGTTGCCGGCATCGGACCGGGCAATGAATCGGATATAACTCCCGCCGTAATTTCCGCTTTGCAAGAATCAGATGTAGTGGTGGGATATAAGTATTATTTCCAGTTTGTAACCCCTTATCTCCACCCCTCAACAACATGCATAGATACCGGCATGAAGCGTGAGCGCGCCCGTGCCGAGCAGGCTTTCGAGCTGGCAGAGCAGGGAAAGACGGTCTGCGTCATCAGTTCCGGGGATGCGGGCATCTATGGTATGACGCCGCTTGTCTACGAGATGAAGCGGGAAAGGAACAGCGACGTGGAAATCGTTTCGCTGCCGGGCATCAGCGCTTTCCAAAAGGCAGCCTCACTGCTGGGAGCTCCCGTAGGACATGACTTCTGTGTCATCTCCCTTTCAGACCTGATGACTCCCTGGGAGCGTATTGAAAGGCGTATCATCGCAGCCGCTGCCGCCGACTTCGTGACGGCAGTCTACAACCCCAAAAGTGAAGGACGCTACTGGCAGCTTTACCGCTTGAAAGAACTCTTTCTGCAGGAAGGACGCTCACCGGAAACGCCCGTGGGATATGTACGCCAGGCAGGACGCCCGGAACAAGCGGTACACATCACCACGCTGGGAGATTTCAATCCCGAAGAGGTGGATATGTTTACAGTCATATTGATAGGCAACTCACAGTCCTACGAATGGAACGGAGCCTTCATCACTCCGCGCGGCTATTACCGGGACACGAATACCGAAGCCACGGGCATCGGGCAAGACATCATGATTCGCAGTTTCCGTACCATCGAAAAGGAACTGAAGAACAAACATATTCCCCTCGACCATAAATGGGCTTTACTCCATGCCATACATACCACCGCCGATTTTGAAATGGAGTATCTGCTGCATACGGACGAAGGTGCCGTGGCTTCCTTGTATCAAGCCATCGAGAAAGGCGGAATCAAGACCATTGTCACAGACGTCACGATGGCAGCCAGCGGTATCCGCAAAGGAGCTTTGCAGCGGCTGGGCGTAGAGGTGAAATGTTACCTTGGCGACCTGCGCACAGCGACGATGGCTGCAGAGAAAGGCATCACCCGTACCCAGGCAGGCATCCGCCTGGCTGTGGAGGAGCATCCCGATGCTTTCTTTGTATTCGGCAATGCACCTACGGCACTTATGGAACTCTGCGACCTGATACGTAAGGGCAAGGCACATCCGGCGGGCATTGTTGCTGCACCGGTAGGCTTCGTGCATGTGCAGGAGTCCAAACACATGGTGAAACCCTTTACGGAAATACCCAAGATTATCGTAGAAGGACGTAAGGGAGGCAGTAACTTAGCTGCCACGCTGGTGAACTCCGTGCTGTGCTACAACGATGCGGAGCAGTTGCGCCCGGGCAGGGATGTGTAAGTGAAAAGAGACATTCCATAACATTACTTGTTACGACCGATAACATTACTTGTTATGCCCCCTTACATTACTTGATATTTTCATAAGATTACTCATTGAATGAAACACAGATTTATAATCATAGGAATGGATGACAACCGTTCCCCCTTCTTTCCACCGGAAGCACTGGCACAGATACGGAAGGGGAAGGTCTTCTCCGGTGGCATACGGCATAAGGAGATTGTCGGTCCTCTGCTGCCTGCCGGGGCCGAATGGATTTCCATCACCGTACCGCTGGACTGTGTCTTTTCCCATTATGAAGAAATATTTACCCGCTTCGAAGAGACGGCTACGGACAACTCCATCATTGTATTCGCGTCCGGCGACCCGTTGTTCTTCGGTTTTGCCAATACCATAAAGCGTAAGCTTCCCGAGGCAGACATTCTGCTCTATCCCGCTTTCAATTCCTTGCAGACATTGGCACACCGCCTCGTCATGCCGTATGACGACATGCGCACCGTCTCCCTGACAGGACGCCCCTGGCAGGAGTTCGACCGTGCCCTCATAGAGCGTGCCCCCAAAATAGGCATCCTCACCGACCGCGAACATACCCCGGTCACCATTGCCGCCCGCATGCTGAAATACGGGTACTCCCATTACACGCTATACATCGGCGAACATCTCGGCAATCCCGAAAAGGAACGCATACGCCGGATGACACCCCGGGAAGCGGTTGCCGGCGACTTCGAACATCCCAACTGCCTGCTGCTGGACAGCCATCCCGGACAATGCCGCACAAACTCCCTGCACGGCAGCGTACAAGCCCCGGACTTTCCAGTCCGTCCCTTCGGCATCCCCGATGAAGAGTTTGCACATCTTGACGGACGCGCCCGCATGATAACCAAGGCTCCCATCCGCCTGCTCACCCTGCAGGCATTGGAACTGAACCGCCGCCGCGTTTTCTGGGACATCGGTTTCTGTACCGGTTCCGTCTCCATCGAAGCCCGCCTGCAATTTCCCCATCTCGCCGTCATCTCCTTCGAGATACGCCCCGAAGGAAAAGAGCTGATGGACACCAACTCCCGCCGCTTCGGCGCACCGGGCATTACGGCGGTAACCGGAGATTTCCTGCACACCGACCTCACTCCCTTTGCCCGCCCCGATGCCGTCTTCATCGGTGGACACGGCGGACATCTGGAGGAAATGATAGAGAAAGTGAAACAAGTGCTGCACCCCGAAGGCTGCATCGTCTTCAACTCCGTATCGGCAGAAAGCAAGGAGGCGTTCTGCCGAGGAATCGAGCGGAACGGAATGGTGCTCCACCCTTCCACCCATATCGCCTTGAACGAATATAACCCCATTGAAATTATGAAAGCCACGCTTTCTTAAACATACCCATTATGAAAACAGCTATTATTCTAATCTCCGAAGCCGGTTTGAGCATAGCCCAATCACTACTCAACGAACTTCCCGACTCCGAAATCTTCACCCTCAGGCACGAAGAGGGATGCACACATATAGAATCCGCCGGCAAATTCACAGCGGAAAACTTCAACCGCTATGATGCCTTTGTCTTCATTGGCGCCATGGGAATCTGTGTCCGCACCATCGCTCCTTGCGTGAAGAACAAATATACCGACCCTGCCGTGGTTTGCGTGGACAGTACCGGTAAATTTGCCATCTCCGTACTTTCCGGACACATCGGAGGAGCCAACGAACTGACCCACCAGGTAGCGAATATCCTCGGGGCCGAACCGGTAGTCACCACGCAAAGCGACTGCACCGGTCTATGGGGACTCGATACCCTGCCCCAACGTTTCGGGTGGTTTCCGGTCATCAACGCCGAGCCCTCCACCCTCCTGTTGGCAGAACTTGCCAAGACGCCCGAAGAGAAAAAAAGAGTATGCATGAACGAGCATATCAGCCTCTTCGTTTCCGGCAAGCCCACCGCCCTGCTGCTCACGGTGCGCAATGAAGGCACGGACTGGATGGAGGCGCACCTGCCGCCTCATGTAGAAGTATTCTACCGGGTGCAGGACATTAAACCTTCACGCTTCAAACTGATTCTGTGCGTATCTCCCCAAGTCCCCAACTTCCCGGAAATGCCTATGATATGCTACGTGCCCTGTGTCGTACACCTCGGCATCGGCCTTGCCCGGCTGGCAGGTCCCGTGCGGAAAGTGGAGAAAGAGATTATGAACACACTGAAGGAATACGGCATCATGCCCCAAAGCATCGCCTCCATCTCCACGATTAAAGCCAAAAGTGACGAACCGGTAGTGAAAGCGCTCCAAAAGAAGTTCCCGGTCTACTTCTATACAGCCGAGGAACTGACAGAGATAGAGGTGCCCCATCCCAGCAAAACCGTCATGAAGCACATGGGTACCCCCAGCGTCAGCGAAGCCGCCGCCTTACTGAGTGCAAACAACTCCCGGCTGCTGGTGCCCAAGAAGAAAGGAGAGAACTATACCGTGGCCGCCGCCCTTGACATAAGAACTGTGCGCCAGGGCCACATCGAAATAGTGGGTGCCGGCCCGGGCGACCCGGACCTGGTTTCCGTACGCGGACGCCAAATGCTGGAACGCGCCGACCTCATTCTGTATGCCGGCAGTCTCGTTCCCAGGGAGCTGACTCTCTGTGCCAAGGCCGGGGCTACCGTACTCAGCTCCGCTTCCATGGATTTGGAAGAACAATTTGAAGTGATGAAGAAGTTCTATGACAAGGGAAAATTCATCGTACGCCTGCATACGGGTGACCCTTGTATCTATGGTGCCATTCAGGAACAAATGAACTACTTTGACCAGCACGGTATGAGCTACCACATCACCCCCGGCATATCCTCCTTCCAGGCGGCGGCAGCTGCCTTGAAGTCGCAGTTCACCATTCCGGAAAAAGTGCAAAGCATCATCCTAACACGCGGCGAAGGACGTACGCCCATGCCCGAACGCGAAAAGCTACATCTCATGGCACGCTCACAAAGTACCATGTGCATCTTCCTCAGTGCAAGCATTGCGAAGCAGGTGCAGGAAGAACTGTTGCAGGAATATCCGGAAACTACCCCCGTAGCTGTCTGCTACCACTTGACATGGAAAGACGAACAAATATTCAGGGGGGAACTCAAAGACCTTGCCAGAATAGTGAAGGAAAATAACCTCACCTTGACAACCATGATTGTCGTAGGCGAAGCCATCGGCAACCGTGAAGGTCTGTCACGGCTCTATGCACACGAGTTCAAGCATCTGTACCGGAAATAAATCAACGATTAATCACCCATAAACATTCAAACATGATATTAATATTTGGCGGAACCACCGAAGGACGCATAGCCATCCAAACCCTTGAAGAAGCCGGAAAAACTTTCTACTATTCTACCAAAGGGGATGAGCAGGACGTACTTCTGCATAATGGCATCCGCCTGCAAGGCGCGATGGATGCAATAGAAATAGAAACATTCTGTGCACAGCATCACATAAAGCTGCTGATAGACGCCGCGCACCCCTTTGCCACACAGCTGCATGAGACTCTGGAACAAGTCTCCGTGGAATCGAATATCCCCGTCATCCGTTTCGAGCGTATCTTCCCGAAACGCGATGAAGAACACATCACCTGGTGCAGGGATTATGACGATGCCATCGAGAAGATACAGAAAGAAAAGATTTTCATCTTACTTGCACTGACCGGCGTACAGACCATAGGTAAGCTGAAGCCTTTGTGGCAGAATGCCTGCTGTTACTTCCGCATCCTCGACCGTGACAGCTCGCGCAAGCTCGCCCGGGAACAAGGTTTCTCCGAGAAGAACCTCTACTACTACACGCCCGGAGAAGACGAGCAAGTCCTGATGAAACAGCTTCATCCCGAAGCCATCCTCCTCAAAGAAAGCGGGATATCGGGCGGATTCTGCGAAAAGGTGGAAGCTGCCCGGCAACTGGGTATACGCATCTTTGCCATCTGCCGCCCCAAGACATCCGACAAGTTTATCTGTGTAAACGGCGAGCATGGCCTGCGCCGCATAATCGAGAAACATTTACCCGACTTCTTCCCCCTGCGCAGCGGACTGACCACCGGAACATGTGCCGCCGCTGCCGCCGTAGCCGCCACCTGGGATGTATTCAATATCTACTTCAAAAAGCGTCCTACGGAATTTCCGGTAGTTCTTCCCAACGGAGAAACCATCCAGGTTCCCGTAGAGCCTCAGCACCATATTCCCCACTCCGACCTTCTGGAAAACGGTGACGGCATGTTCGAGACAAGCGCTACCGTCATCAAGGATGCCGGCGACGACCCGGACATCACCAACGGAATGAAAGTTGTGGCCAATATAGCCATACCTTTCCGCATAGACGACCCGCTGCCGGAAGACACTCCCCAGGACGACTACAACATCATCGTCTGCGGCGGCGAAGGCGTAGGTGTCGTCACCATGCCCGGTCTGGGACTTGAGCTCGGTAGCTCTGCCATCAACGACACCCCACGCGAAATGATAAAGAAGAACGTCAAGCTATGGCTTGAACGCCTCCATATTGCCAAACAGCCCAATCCTATTCTCATTACCATCTCCATCCCCGGTGGAGAAGAAATAGCCAAACGCACCTTCAATCCCCGCCTCGGTATCGAAGGAGGCATTTCCATTATCGGGACCTCCGGCATCGTGAAGCCATTCTCCTCGGAAGCCTTCATCAATTCCATCCGGAAGTCCATGGAAGTGGCAAAGGCAACCCGGAACCCTCGTATCGTCATCAGCTCCGGCGCAAAGAGCGAACGTTTCATCAAGGCGTATTATCCCGACCTCCCCACCCAGGCTTTCGTGCATTACGGCAACTTTATCGGCGAAACCTTGAAAATAGCAGCCGAAGAGCAAGTACCGCACGTCACCCTCGGCGTGATGATGGGAAAGGCCGTGAAACTGGCCGAAGGCAATCTGGATACCCACAGCAAGAAAGTGACCATGAATAAGGAATTCATTCAAGACCTGGCACGCCAGACGGGATGCAGCGAAGAAACACTTGCCGCCATCGGACAGATGAACCTGGCGCGCGAACTCTGGGACATCATTCCCGAAGAGCTGCTGGAAAAGTTTGGCAAGGCACTGATTGAGCTCTGTCACCGGCACTGTGCCCCCTTACTGCCCAATGGCGAACTAACAGTATTACTCATAACCGAAAACGGAAAAATTTACTCATGAAGAAGAAGATAATCATTACCGTCTGTATGGCAATGACCGTACTGACCGGTCTGGCACAAAGCCCGCTGTCCTTTCATGCAAAAGCTGGAATCGGTACCTCCCATTTTCATGGAAAACACTCCAGTAGTGACACCCAAATAGCTTACAAAGCTGGTGTCGGTGCAGAATATGTCCTCAACAAGACCTGGGTGCTGCAATCCGCATTGGAGTTTGTGTCCATCGGCGGTAAAGACGAGATAAGCCACATCGGCAAGGCCAAAATGCATGAACTGTATCTGCAAATCCCCCTCATGATAGCGGCCCGCCTCCATCTGGGCAGGGATTATCATGCCTCGCTGAGCGTCGGCCCTTATGCGGCCATAGGCGTGGCAGGCAAGACCTCCGGCGAGACCTACGATTATAGCAGCAGCAGTATGCAGGGAGGATATCAGTTCAAGATAGACACTTTCGGCAGTATGGTAGACGGGAAAATGGGTAACAACCGTTTCGATGCAGGTATTGCCCTGGGACTTACTTTTGAATACAGAAGATTCATCATCGGTGCAGAGACACAAGTGGGACTGGTAAAAGTCAATGAGCAGATAAACCAGATGATAGGTCATTCGGAAGAAGGAGGATATTTTCCCAAGAACTTCGCCGCATTCTTTACGCTGGGGTACCGGTTCTGGTAAGGGAACATTTTGCCATACAGAGTTGTTTAGTATACAAACAGATACTCAACAATATAAACTGAATAATATGGCAAAAAGAATTCCTATCCTGCTGGCAGCAATGACAGCCCTCACCTTCGCCCCTCAAACAGCAGAGGCATGTACCGGTATCACCCTGACGGCCAAAGACAATGCGCACGTCGTAGCTCGCACCATCGAATGGGGAGGCAGTGAGCTGAACAGCCAGTACGTCATCGTACCGCGCGGTTATTCGCAACAATCACTGACACCCGGAGGCAGTCTGTCCGGCATGGAGTTCACCTCACGCTATGGCTACGTAGGCCTGGCAGTGGAGCAAAAGGAGTTCGTGGCCGAAGGTCTGAATGAAGCCGGGCTCTCCGCCGGGCTGTTCTACTTTCCCGGATATGGCAAATATGAGGAGTACGACCCCACACGAAAAGCGTCGAGCATAGCCGATTTACAATTGGTATCATGGCTGTTGGGAAGCTTTTCTACTGTGGACGAGGTAAAGGAGGCTATTGAAAATGTGACGGTCATAGCCATTGACCCACGCGCCTCCACCGTACATTGGCGGATTGCAGACAAGACCGGCCGCCAACTGGTATTGGAGTTCATCGACGGACAGCCCCGTTTCTATGAAAACAAACTGGGAGTATTGACAAACTCCCCCGGCTTTGACTGGCAGATGACCAACTTAAACAATTATGTGAACCTCTACCCGGGCAGTGCCAAAAGCAAATCGCTGGGCAATGTGACTATAGCCCCTTTCGGTTCGGGAAGCGGCTTTTTGGGAATTCCGGGAGATGTGACTCCCCCTTCCCGCTTTATCCGTGCCGCTTTCTACCAGACTTCTACACCACCACAGAATACCGCACAGGAAACCGTTCTCCAATGTTTTCAGATACTGAATAACTTTGATATACCCGTAGGCATCGAGTTTCCCCTCGGCCAGGTTCCTGCCAATATTCCAAGTGCCACCCAATGGACATCGGCCACAGATATGACAAACGGTATCATCTACTATCGCACCATGTACAACAGTACAATCAGAAGCATTGATTTGAGACAGATAGACTTCGGGCGCATCGAGTACCATGCAGCTCCCCTCGATAAAGTGAAGCGGCAACCGATAGCTCCCGTGAAAATTGAATAGGGACGCAGAAACTTCAAGATTGCCGCTGTTGCAGTTGTTCCGCCTCCTTCCTCTTCATCTCCGCCAGCACCCCGCAGGTCAATGGAATGGCGAGGAAGAAGGTCAGCATGTCCGACGCCGCCTGGCACATTTCCACCCCTTTCAGTCCTAAGAAATAAGGAAGAATGAAGATGAGGGGGATGAAGAACAGCCCTTGACGGGCAGAGGAAAGTATCGTAGCGCGTACGGGCTTGCGGATAGTCTGCAGCATCATGTTGCTGACCACAATCCATGCACCCAACGGATAGGTGATGAACTGCCAGCGCAATGCTGCCGCACCGGTAGCTACAACAGCAGGGTCTCCCTTGCGGAAGATGGAGACAATCTCCTCGGCATATCCCATACCTGCCACCGCACAAACCAGCAAAAAGAAAAAGCCTACCTTCACACAGAACCAGAATCCTTGGCGCACTCTGGCATACAGCCCGGCACCATAATTGAATCCGCATACCGGTTGGAAGCCTTGCCCGAAACCAATTAGGAAAGCATTGATAAACATAGAGATACGCGTCACAATGGACATCCCTGCAATAGCTGCGTCACCATATGCACCGGCCGCCACGTTCAGCAAAATGGTTGCCACGCTTGCCAGTCCCTGCCGGGTGAGTGACGGAGTTCCACCCCCAATAATTTCCTTGATGAAAGCCAGTGTAGGCGTAAAGTTTCTGTAACGTATACGTATATTTCCTCCTCTGCGCCCCATATATAGCAAAAGGATGAAACTACATATCTGGCTGACTACTGTGGCAAGTGCGGCACCGGATATGCCCATATCGCATACAAAAATCAGGATAGGGTCGAGCACCACGTTGATGACCGCCCCACTCACAATCCCCACCATGGCATACGCCGCATTACCTTGAAAACGTATTTGGTTATTCAGCACCAATGAGGCGGTCATAAAAGGAGTACCCAGCAGAATGATTCCCAAATAGCGCTCCGTATACGGAAGAATAGTAGGCGTCGACCCCAAAGCAAGGGAAAGCGGTGTAAGGAACAGCAATCCCAGCACAGCCAAAGCCGCTCCGATAAACAAGGCAAAAAAGAAGCCGGTGGATGCCATCTTCTCGGCACTCTCCGTTTCCTGCGCCCCCAACTTACGGGAGATGTAGTTCCCCGAACCATGACCGAAGAAGAATCCCACAGCCTGGATAATGGACATCACAGAAAACACGATACCTACGGCAGCCGTAGACTGGGTATTTATTTTACCCACAAAATAGGTATCTGCCATGTTGTAGAAGGACGTCACCAGCATGCTGATGATGGTCGGCACAGCCAATGACGTAATCAGCCGGGGGACCGGAGTCGTCGTTAAGTGGACATAATTATCCTTTGCAGAATGGTGCATCATAGGGAATGGAATGACAAGACTATTTGCAGCAATTTCTCAATGGAGTACACTGTTACCGGCTCCTTGCCCGGTCGATGGAATACGAAACTGCCGTCTCCCTTCAAATCTCCGGTTTCGATATAAATCTCCGATTCAACATTCCGGTTTGCCAGAATCCCGTTTCTCTGGAGTGCCTTGCGCACCATGGCATACTTCTGCCCGTGGCCCGCCAAGCGTATCTGGGAGGTATATTCATTGGCTACCCTGAACAGTCCCGTTTCCAAATCAAAGGCAATACCCTTACGGGCAAAGAAGTTGCTCAGGCTGCCGTTCAACGAAAGGTCCTCGGGCGTACCGATAGTTACGCCGTTCACCTTGTCCATCAGCCATATTTTGTCCGCTATCTGCAGGGCCAGTTCCAGGTCGTGAGTAGAAAGGAAAATCGTCTTGTCCGTTTGCCGGCTGAGCTGGTGAAGCAGTTGCATCATCTCTACTTTACTGGGAAAATCAAGGAAAGCTGTCGGTTCATCCAGATAGATGACGGGAGTTTCCTGGGCGAGCGCCTTGGCTATCATCACCTTCTGCCGTTCACCGTCACTCAGCGTATGCACCATGCGGTGTGCCAGATGGGGAATGCCTACCAGGGCGATGGATTTGTCCACCACAATCTTGTCCTCTTTCGAAAGGGTTCCCCAGAAACCGGTGTAGGGGCTACGCCCCAGACCTATCAGTTCTACGACGGACATATTGCGTATATCGCACTTCTCCGTCAGCACCACGCTGATGACGCGCGAAAGCTGCTTGTCGGTATAGTCCCCTATCTCTTTTCCTTCAATAAATATGTTTCCTCCAAGTTTCGGCTGGAAGGCGGACAGCGTACGGAGCAACGTGGACTTCCCCACTCCATTGGCTCCCAACAGGCAAGTCAGCTCACCACTGTTAATTCCGGCGCAAATGCCGTCTGCCACCACTTTCACATCCCCCTTACCGGGGTAACCGATGGAAAGATTCTCTATATGTATGGTTTCCTTATTCATTCAATTCTCCTTTCCGTTTTCTAAAAAGTACAGAAGCCACTACCGGCGCACCTACCAGTGCCGTCACCGAGTTGACCGGCAAAGCTCCCTCGAAGCCGGGCATACGGGCTATCAGATTGCAGACCAATGCCAGGGAAGCGCCTACCAGCAATGTGGCAGGCATCAGTACCCGATGGTCCGAAGAGTGGAAGATGGCACGGCACAGATGGGGAACCGCCAATCCGATAAACATAATCGGACCGCAATAGGCCGTTACAATAGCCACCAGCACGCCGGAGCATGAGATAACCAGCAGGCGTGCCCGCTTGATGTTCAGTCCCAGATTGCGTGCATAGCCATCGCCCAGCAGCAACAGATTCATCGTCTTTATCAGCAGGAAGGACAACGGAAGCAGCACAGCCATGATGCAGACAAACAGCACCATCTGGTCGCCCGAAACACGGGCAAAGCTACCCAATCCCCAAATGACATATGCACGTATATCTTCCTCCACACTGAAATATTTCAATACGCCGATGACGGCACTTGCCACATAGCCTATCATCACACCGATTATCAGCAGCGTCACGTTGCCCTTCACCTTCTGGGAGACATAGACAATGAGCGCCATCACAGCCAGCGCACCGATAATGGCGGCAACCGACAAGGCAACCTCGCCCATATACCCCAAACGGCTCAATGCCACACCGCCCATCGCCCCGGACAGTAATACCACACAAGCCACACCCAGGCTGGCACCTGAACTGATGCCCAATACCGAAGGCCCTGCCAGCGGATTGCGGAACACCGTCTGCATCTGCAGACCGCTGACTGACAGCCCTGCTCCCGCCACCAATGCCGTCAACGCTTGGGGCACGCGGGACTTCCAGATAATATTCTGCCAAATAACGGATTCATCCGTATTTCCCCACAATATGTTCCACACGGAGCGCAGAGGAATGTGAACCGACCCCAAAAGCAGGTTCAGCAGGAAAAAAAGAAAGATAGATGCCAGTGTCAGCAACATCAACGGAAGTACGGGTCTTTTTATCATTTCAGCAGTTCGTAGTAAGTCGGTTTATAGTCAGGCAACAAATCGGGATGGAAAGCATGTATCAAGTCTTCCAATACAATTTCGGGCTGCATGGGCATACTTTCGTAGAAGGGTTTCTCACGCATGTTGCAGTATACCACTCCCTTCTCACGAAACGCACGGAAGTCGGCATAACGCGGGTCGAGGGACTTCAAGGCATCATACGTGAATGTCCCGTCATAGCTGTTGACAATGCGCCAATAGTCGGCACTCTCCGCCTGGCTATATACGGTTTCAAAATCCAGCGTGACACCTCCCGAACGGGGATCGTCTTTCAAGAAATAATCCGCACCGGCATCACGGAACAGTTCGGCAAGAAAGCTCTTTCCTCCCACTGCATACCAGTTGCCACCCCGTATCTCGCCGCTGAATACCATCGGACGCTTCTTCACGTTGGCAGCCAGCTCCTTCAATTCGTTATAGCGCTTCTCTATCGCAGCAAACTTTTCATTCGCCTCCACTTCCTGGCCTATAAACATGCCGATGAATTTTATCCATTCAGCCTGCCCCAACGGGGTCATCTCCTTATATCCCAAATGGGGAACCAGTGGAATACCGATTTCCCGCATGGCATCATATCCGCCCCGCTTGAAAGGAGAGATAAAGATAACATCCGGATTCATGCTCATTATCACTTCATTATCAAAGTTCCCTTCGATACCAATCTTCACGGTCTCGCCGGACTTCAAACGTTCGTTCATCTCCTTGTTGAAGAGATGGCGCGTACTGGTGATGCCCACCACATAATCGCAGGCATCCAGACGGATGAAGTTGGAAAGTTGCAGGGATGTCATGCACATAACGTGCTCTACCGGCGTTTCAATCACCGTATAGTCGCTCGGTATACCGACAGGCTTTATGCCTTTCGGTACCAGTGCGTAATGGAAGGTGTTGCCGTTTTCTTTCTGAGGGTCGTGTATATCCACCAGGCGGACATGGTGCGGCAAGTACTTCACCGTATAGCCTTTGGCATAAAGCGGTACAATGGTAGCTGCCGTGTCTGTCATAACCGGAGAATAGCCCGTTTCGGAAGAAGATTCGGTAGTAGTCTGTCTTGATTTTAAGCCGCAAGAGGTTACGCATAAAATGCACAGCAGTGCAATGCCTATGGCAGATATCCGGGTCATGACTATTGGGGTTTATAGAATTCGGGCACAATATTCGTCATTTTTGGGGAGATACGCAAATGCTCTTCCTGCAAATTGACGGATATTGTGCCTAAATAATCTTTAAAAGCCCATCAAGTCATTCAGTGCTTCACTCATGCTGGGATGTGTAAAGACAAAATCACGGAGGAAGGTATATTCCTGCCCGGTCTTCATAGCCATTGCCACCAGGTTGATGACCTCGCTCGATTCCGGACCAAACAGCGTACATCCCACTATCTTGTCCGTATCGGCGTCCACCACCACCTTGAAGAGTCCGTTCGTATCGCCCAAAGTCCTGGCACGCGGAATGGCGGCTACCGGCAGCTTGTTGACCTTTATATTCAATCCCTTCTTGCGTGCTTCCGCTTCGCTCAGCCCGATGCGTGAAAGCGGCGGGTCGATGAATACCGAATAGCTCACCGGGTCACGGTCGGACACCTTGCGTTCTCCTGCCCCGAAAAGGTCTTCGCGCAGGATGCGGTAATCATCCAAAGAAATGTAGGTAAACTGCAAACCGCCCTTTACATCACCGATAGCATGTATCTTGGGGTTGGTAGTCTGCAAATAGTCGTCCACCACAATGGCACCGCGCTCATTCACCTCTACACCTGCCGCCGCCAGATTCAAGCCAGCCGTATTCGGACGCCGGCCGGTAGCCAGCAGGATGGCATCTGCGTGTAACTGATGTTCCTCTCCCGTGACCGCATCCCGGTAAATGACGTCAGAGTCTTTCACGGACTGCACGCGTGCATTCAGCCTGAAAACGATTCCTTTCTGTTCCAATACCTCCCGGACACTGTCCGCAATGTCCCGGTCCTCCCGGGATATCAGTTCGGAAGAGCCCTCGAGCACCGTGACTTGCGAACCGAATGAAACATACATGGAAGCAAATTCTAGTCCGATGTATCCCCCACCTACAATGACGAGCTGTGCCGGCAGCTCAGTCAGTTCCATAATGGAGGTGCTGGTATATACCCGTGGGTTACCTTGTATCCCCTCTATCGGTGGAATGACGGTTTCGGCACCCGTATTGATGAATATCCGGGGAGCTTGCAATTGTAATGTCCCTTCCACCATCCCAACTTCCACCACATCCGGACCTGCAAAGGAGCCGATACCCGTATAGACCGTTATATGAGGATTGTCGGCCAGATTGTGATAATTCTTCTGACGCAGGAAAGAGACGACCTCTTCCTTCCTTGCAATGGACTGACGATAGTATGCCTTCTTGACCTCCCAAGAAGCGTCTTTGTCCGCATGCTTTGCCGCATGCACCAATGTTTTTGTGGGAATGCAACCGATATTGATACATGTCCCTCCATACATCTTTTCCGAACGCTCCACTACGGCAACGTCCAGCTTCCGTTTTGCCAACTCGGCAGCCAATGTCTTTCCGCCTTTGCCGAATCCGATGATAATGGCATCATACTGTTTCATACGTCTATTTCCTTAATTGGTTCAATACTCTTTTTGCACTGTCAGACAGTACGACAATGGCACCGGCAAGAATGGCCGTATCCTTGATGACCAAGCGCCCTGCCCCCGTCAGCAACGGAAAGCCGTGCTCCCCGCTTCCCAAGTCGGGCACCCACACCTCAGGGGTTGTCACCAGGAAAGAGAGGGTACCCATCGTCATGACAATGGCAAGTGCGGCTCCCGCCAGTCCGATTTTCGGAGAGAATATCCCCAGAAATGTCAGGATGCCGATGGCCATAATCAGAATGCCCAGACCGTGGGAGAAACCATACGTATTGTTCTCCACGTGCCACTGATGTTTCGCCTCATTGAACTCGCCCTCTTTCAGCTTATACTCCTTGTACTCCGGGGCACTCTTTGTATAAAAGAAGCTCATGAACGGGCTGTTCGCCACAAAAGGGACAATCCCTTCAGCCTCATAATTCCAGAATTTCAACCCACCAATCCATACGAAAATAACCAGGATGGCTACACGAATCAAATTAACACCCAACTTTTGAGTGGAAGCGGCCAGCGTCAACGCAGCCATAAACAAGTTTTGCAATTTCGTTTTCATCTTTGTTCTACTTTTTAAATGGTTTCAGTAATATGACTTGATTTTTGTTTTTGCAAAGTTCCTTGTTTTCCACCACGTACGAAATGGCAATTATTCCGCAACAGTTGGCAATTCTTCCCGTTTCACTCTTTTCCGGTAGTCCGAGACACTCTCGCCGGTCATTTTCTTGAAAAAACGGCTGAACGCGGACAAGTCTTCGAAGCCCAGAATGGAGCTGATTTCCTTAGCGCTTTTGTGGGTATACAGCAGCAATCTCATGGCTTCTGCCTCAATGCGGTCATGAATCACCCGTAAAGGGGAAGGCAACCCGCAGGTCGAGAACAGATTGGAAAGTGTCTTGGGAGAACGGCAAAGAATATCAGCATAATCCTGCACTTGCTTCTTCTCCTTGAAATGCCGGTCCACTAATACGTAATACTGCCGGATGATGTCAAACGTCTTTTCCTTCTCCTGCCCCACCCCAAAACGCTGGCGCGCAATGCGTGTGCAGGTAATGATGAAACGTTTCAAGACAATCCGCAGCATCTCCTCCTGCAGGTTGTCATGGATGACCGATTCCTGCCGGAAAATGCGGACTATGTCATGCAAGTTGGAAGACTGCCCGGCAGAAAGTGCCAGTTTCATCACCTTGGAAGAGCCATAAAAAAGGAATCCATTGCAAGAGACCTCGTTGTCATGTCCATAGATGCAATAAAAATTGCTGTTGAATACAAACGTCAGGTATTCACCGTCCACCTCTTTTACCTCCAGGTGATGCAACGGGGTCAAGGTCACGATTTCATCCTTTTCCAGGCGCATGGGGATATGGTCTATTTCCAGAGTCAGCGTACCGCTCTGTACCCAAATGAATTTATACAGAGTCTTGTCACGTTGCAGCGACGCACGCTCATGGTAGCTGGAAGTCATGGCTATGTTGCCATTCAAGCGGGTGTTCAGTTGATAATCCATAAAAAACAGATTGTTTTAGTAAATAACAAAGATAGCGAATATCTTGTTTGCTACTGATTATTTCCCCACTTTTGTAGCCGTTTTGCTGTTCTTTAATTTTTAACCTTTAATGTCTTCATGCAAATGTTCCCCGTCATATTTGTATCTCTCGGTCCCGGCGAACCGGAGCTGATTACCGTAAAAGGCTTGAAAGCCCTGCAGACAGCCGACTGCATCTTCTGTCCCGAGACACTGGCCAAAGATGGAAACAGAGTTTCACGCGCAGCCGACATCCTATTGCAACTTGACATTCCGGAAAACACGGTGCGCCGCTTTCCACTCCCCATGAGCAAACAGCGCGAAAAAGCCCTGAGCGCCTACGACGAGGTCTATATGGAGAGCTCCACCCTCCGGCAACAAGGAAAGAAAGTCTGCATCGTTGCCGAAGGAGATGCCGGATTCTACTCTTCCATACACTATGTATATGACAAACTGCAGGCAGACGGCATCCCCGTGAAGCACATCCCCGGTATCCCCGCCTTCATTGCCGCCGGCGCACTGGGCGGGCTCCATGTAGCCAGCCAGGAAGAGCGGCTGACGGTGATACCCGGTATCGCCACCACAGAAGAGATAGAAAGACTGACAAGCGAAAACAGTGCGGTTGTCATCATGAAGCTGTCCAGATGCACCGATGAGATTCACCGCTGCATCCGCCTGCATCCCGAATACCGGTATCACTATTTTGAGAATGTAGGCACTCCGGAAGAGAAGTATATCAATGACAGCAAGCGGATAGCGGCCATCCGTTTCCCTTATTTTTCCTTGCTTATCATTCGCCCAAAGGCCTTTTGAGCCCGATTTAATACAATTTCGCACGCCATAGGCATTATTTTAATGAAAATGGGTTACCTTTGCGCCGTTGAAATATAAAAAAGATAAGAACATGAAGAAAGTCGTTTTTTATATGATGCTGCTGGTTATGAGCATCGGTTATGCCTATGCACAAGGAAAGGCAGACATCAAATTCGAACAGACCACCCACAACTTCGGCACATTCTCCGAAAACAGTCCTGTGGTCAGCTACACCTTTAAGTTTACGAACGTAGGCGATGCTCCGCTTGTCATCCATCAGGCTGTAGCTTCCTGCGGATGTACCGTTCCCGAATATTCACAAGAACCGATAGCACCGGGAAAGACAGGAACAGTGAAAGTAACTTATAATGGAACCGGAAGATACCCCGGACACTTCAAGAAATCCATTACCCTGCGCACCAATGCCAAAACGGAAATCATGCGATTATTTATCGAAGGGGACATGACCGCTAAAGATGCCAAATAAGCATTTTACCATACAGAATTAAGGAGATTTTTTTAAATCTCCTTTTTTTTTGCTTTCTTTGAAGTCTATTAAAGAAAAACATAAAACTACAAAACCTATGAAACAAGAAGAAGAACCTATTACCGGACTACCGGAAAATGCGTTCCGTGAATTGAAACCGGGAGAAGTGTACAACCCTCTGATGAGCCCGGATAAGAAGTATTCAGAAGTAAATGCCTGGTCGGTGACATGGGGTATTCTGATGGCCATCCTCTTTTCGGCCGCAGCCGCCTATCTGGGGCTGAAGGTGGGACAAGTATTCGAAGCCGCCATCCCCATCGCCATCATTGCCGTCGGCGTATCGGGTGCCGCCAAACGCAAAAACGCATTGGGCGAAAACGTCATTATCCAGTCTATCGGTGCCAGCTCGGGCGTCATCGTGGCAGGTGCCATCTTCACCCTTCCGGCACTCTATATTCTCCAAGAGACCTATCCGAAAGAAATCACCGTCACCTTTGCACAAGTCTTTATCAGTTCCCTGCTGGGAGGTGTGCTGGGTATTCTCTTCCTTATCCCCTTCCGCAAATATTTCGTGAGCGACATGCACGGCAAGTATCCCTTCCCCGAGGCGACAGCCACCACACAAGTGCTCGTCTCCGGTGAAAAGGGCGGAAGCCAGGCAAAACCATTACTCATGGCTGGTATTATCGGAGGTCTATACGACTTCATCGTGGCAACCTTCGGCTGGTGGAACGAGAATTTCACTACCCGCGTATGCGGCTTCGGCGAAATGCTGGCCGAGAAAGCCAAGCTGGTATTCAAGGTTAATACGGGTGCTGCCGTGCTCGGTCTGGGTTATATTGTGGGACTGAAATACGCGTCCATCATCTGTGCCGGCTCACTGGCCGTATGGTGGATTATCATCCCCGGTATGTCCATGATTTGGGGAGATTCCGTACTGAACCAATGGAACCCCGAAATCACGGCAACCATAGGCGCTATGGCTCCGGAAGAAATCTTCAAATACTATGCCAAGAGCATCGGTATCGGTGGCATTGCCATGGCAGGTATCATCGGCATTATCAAGTCTTGGGGCATCATCAAGAGTGCCGTAGGACTGGCTGCCAAGGAAATGGGAGGTAAGTCCAACGTGGAAGCCAGTGTGAAACGCACACAGCGGGACATCTCTATGAAGATTATCGCCATCGGTTCCATCATCACGCTGCTGCTGGTTGTTCTCTTCTTCTACTTCGATGTGATGCAGGGCAACTTGACACATACCATTGTAGCTATCCTGCTTGTTGCAGGTATCGCTTTCCTGTTCACCACCGTGGCAGCCAATGCCATTGCGATTGTGGGCACAAACCCCGTATCCGGAATGACGCTGATGACATTAATCCTGGCATCCGTAGTCATGGTAGCCGTAGGGCTGAAAGGTCCCGGAGGAATGGTTGCGGCACTGGTGATGGGTGGTGTTGTATGTACGGCACTGTCCATGGCGGGAGGCTTCATCACAGACTTGAAAATCGGTTACTGGCTGGGTAGCACGCCTGCCAAGCAGGAGACCTGGAAGTTCCTCGGAACCATCGTTTCTGCCGCTACTGTAGGTGGTGTAATGATTATCCTGAACAAGACATACGGTTTCACCAGCGGACAGCTGGCCGCTCCGCAAGCCAATGCCATGGCGGCCGTTATCGAACCGTTGATGAACGGTGTGGGTGCGCCCTGGCCGCTCTACGGTATCGGTGCAGTGCTGGCCGTCATCCTCAATTTCTGCAAGATTCCCGCACTGGCATTTGCATTGGGTATGTTCATCCCATTGGAACTGAATGTTCCGTTGGTAGTGGGCGGTGCCATCAACTGGTACGTGACCAGCCGCAGCAAGGATGCCGCTCTCAATGCCGAACGCGGGGAGAAAGGTACCCTGCTTGCCTCCGGTTTCATTGCCGGCGGTGCATTAATGGGTGTGGCAAGTGCTGCCATGCGTTTCGGAGGAATCAACCTCGTGAACGATGCATGGTTGCAGAACACTTGGTCTGAAGTGCTGGCGCTGGGTGCTTATGCCATTCTGATATTCTACCTCATCAAAGCTTCCATGAAAACCAAATAACTTTTAAATACCAAGAACATGAAAAAGATTCTACTTTTATCTTTTCTATTTGCAGCGACCATGTTATCTGCACAAAAGCCCGTTGAGCTGCCCCTATGGCCCAACGGTGCCCCCAATAACAACGAACTGACCAATTCCGGACAGAACCATAACAACGAATGGGTGTCCGATGTCACCACCCCTACCCTTACGGTGTACCCTGCCTCCCACCCCAACGGCATGGCCATCATCATGTGTCCGGGAGGCGGCTACGGGGGGCTGGCCATGAAGCACGAGGGACACGACATGGCTCCCTGGTTCAACACACAAGGCATCACCTATGCAGTACTGAAATACCGTATGCCCAACGGGCACCATGAAGTGCCCCTTTCCGATGCCGAACAAGCCATCCGCATGGTACGCGAACATGCCGCCGAATGGGGTGTCAATCCTCAGCGTGTAGGCATCATGGGCGCTTCTGCCGGCGGCCATCTGGCAGCTTCGCTTGCCACACTATACAGCAGTGACAAGACCCGTCCCGACTTCCAGATCTTGTTCTATCCGGTGATTTCCATGCAGAAAGGCGTTACCCATGGAGGTTCCCGTAAGAACCTTATCGGAGAAAATCCATCTCAGGAACTGGAACAAAAATACTCCCTCGAAAGGCAAGTGTCCCCACGCACTCCGCAAGCTTTCATCATGCTTTCTTCGGACGATGACGCAGTGCCACCCATCAACGGCATTGGCTATTTCCTCGCCTTGCGCGACCACAAAGTGCCTGCCAGCCTGCATGCCTACCCTACCGGCGGACATGGCTGGGGATTCCGGGACAACTTCACCTACAAGCGTCAATGGACGGAAGAACTGGAGAAGTGGTTGCGTGAAGGGCTCGTATTCCCGGTCTCTGAACCTACCACAAAGAAATAAAAGCAATTATGAATAAAAAGTATTTTTTACTCACTTGCCTCGCAGCGTTTCCCTTTGCCCTGACTGCTCAGGAGAACAATCGCTACGAAGAGATTACCAACCCCAAGCTGACAAGCATCAACCGGGAGCCTGCCCGCAGCACGTTCACCTCCTACGTCACGGAGGCTGATGCCGTCATCAATGACCGCAAGAACGGAACCTTCCGCTTGTCCCTTAACGGGAAATGGAAATTCCATTATGTGGAAACCTTCGCCGACCGCCCCACGGACTTCATGATGGACCGTGTGGACGCCAGCCGCTGGCCGGACATCAATGTACCCGGAAACTGGGAGTTGCAGGGATTCGGTACGCCCATCTATGTGAACCAGCCTTATGAATTCTGTTCTTCGGGCTATCCTCCTTATTGGGACAAGCCCAATCCTCCATACGTTCCCCAAGAATGGAATCCCACCGGCACCTACCGCCGCGAGTTCACTCTTCCGGGAGACTGGGACGATAAGGAAATTTTCCTGAGTGCCGACGGCGTACGCGGGGCAGCCTTCTACTACCTCAACGGCAAGTTTGTAGGCATGAGTAAAGATGCAAAGACTCCGGCGCGTTTCAACGTCAGCGCCATTGCCAAGAAAGGGAAGAATGTCATTGCCATTCAGATACACCGCTTTTCCGATGCCAACTATCTGGAATGCCAGGACTTCTGGCGCATCAGTGGTATCGAACGGGACATTTACTTATATGCCCAGCCTCAAATCCATCTCACAGACTTCAAGGTGGAGTCTCCTTTGGATGAGAACTACCGGAACGGTATCCTCAAGGTAAAGGTGCAGTTTACCAATGAAAGCGGACAAAATTCCCCATTTGTCGTTGGTTACCGCCTGCTGGACAAGAACGACCAGCAGATAGCCCAGTCCTCTACTCAGGTCAGCGGTGACCAAACGGAAGTGGAATTCACCAAGAAGACCATCCAGGAACCCCTGCAATGGACAGCCGAAACGCCCAACCTCTATACCCTCGTCGTCAGCTTGAAGCGCCCGAACGGAGATGTGATTGAAGCGACAAGCTGCAAAGTAGGTTTCCGTACAGTGGAAATCAAGGACAAGCAACTGTTGGTAAACGGACAACCTATCCTCGTGAAAGGCGTGAACTATCACGAACACAACGAGAATACCGGTCACTATGTCTCCGAAGAACTGATGAAGAAAGATTTCGAGCTTTGGAAGAGATACAATGTCAATACCGTCCGCACCTGTCACTATCCCCAGCAGGAACGTTTCTACGAACTCTGTGACGAATATGGTATCTATGTCATCGACGAAGCCAATATCGAAAGCCACGGCATGGGTTACGACCTGCGTGTAGGCGGCACGCTGGGAAACAATCCGCTCTTCATGAATGCCCACCTCGACCGTACCATGAATATGTACGAACGGGACAAGAACCATCCGTCAGTCATCATCTGGTCGCTGGGCAACGAAGCCGGAAACGGATTGAATTTCTACGTTACCTACAACACCTTGAAGACGCTCGACAGTCGTCCCATCCAGTATGAACGCGCACTGTTGGAATGGAATACGGACATCTACTGCCCGATGTATGCTCCCCCTTCCTATCTGGAGAAGTATGCCCGGAACAAAGAGATGACGCGTCCCCTCATTCTTTGCGAGTATGCCCATGCCATGGGCAACAGTCTCGGTAACTTCCAGGACTACTGGGATATCATCGAAAAATATCCCATCCTCCAGGGCGGCTGTATCTGGGACTGGGTAGACCAAGGCTTTGCCGCCAAGACAGACGACGGGCGCAAATACTGGGCCTATGGCGGCGACTATGGCGAGAACGGTACCCCCTCCGATGGCAATTTCTGCATCAACGGCGTGGTATACCCCGACCGCAGTGTCAAACCACAGACGGAAGAGATGGGGAAGGTCTACCAGAACATCAAGTTCCTTGATTTCGACAAGCAGACTTCCACCGTGAAAATCCGCAATGATTTCTCTTTCACCAATCTCGACAAGTACGACTTCTACTACATCATCCGCGACCATGGAAAGGAAGTCTACCGTGGCAAGATTGAAAATATCCATGCTGCACCGGGCAAGACGGTAACTACCGGCTTCCTGAACGGCATACCCAAAGAGAAACAGACAACGGGAGATGTACGCATCGAGTTCTATGCAGCCATCAAGACGGCAGAACCTTTCCTCCCGGCCGGCACGGTCATTGCACGCGAACAGACCTACGTCCATACCTTCTACAAGAAAGAGGCTACGGCACAGAAGCCCGCCACTTCTAAGGAAGAGGGAAATTTGGTGGCGTTCTCCGGTCCCGACTTCAAAGCCACCTTCGACAAGCAAAGCGGTCTGCTCACCTCCTATTTATACAAGAAGCACGAGTACATACTGAACGGTCAGGGTCCCCGGCCATTCTTCTGGCGTGCACCGACGGACAATGATTATGGAGCCAACCTCCCCGTCCGCCTCAAAGCCTGGAAAGAGGCAAGCTATCAAGAACCAAAAGCCGAAAGTTTCCAAGTGACTCCGGGCAGCAATGCCACGACAATAAAGGTGACCTACCGTTTTCCACAGACAGACGCCCGTTGGGACATCACCTATAAGATATATGCCAGCGGAGTCATCAAGGTAGACAACCGGTTCGTGGCCGAAGGAGACCAAGCTCCGATGATACCGCGTGTGGGCCTGCGGATGCAGTTGCCGGAAAGCTTTACAGACTTGACCTACTACGGTCGCGGTCCGAAAGAGAATTACCGAGACCGCCGTACCTCCCAGTTCATCGGAGAGTACGCCATCCCGGTCAAGGATATGTACGAGCCGTATGTCCGCCCACAGGAGAACAACCATCGCACGGACATCTATTGGTGCGCCCTTACCGATAAGACGCAACGTGGTTTGCTGCTCATCGCCGACCGCACCTTTGAGCTGAACGCCTCCAACTATCCCCTGGAAAGTATGGACAGCGGCGATACGATTGACAACGGCGCTCCGCGTACCGAAAAGACCCATCACCGCCACCTCACCGACCCTCTGCCGGAAAAGATGGTCGATTTGTTCATTGATTACCGCATGATGGGTGTCGGTGGAGACGACAGTTGGGGCGCAACCGCCCATGAACCCTATCTGATTCGTCCGGGCAAAGAGAACGCCATTGAATACGGTTTCTCCCTTGTTCCGTTCGATAAAAAGGAGGATTATAAATATTTAATCCGGCAATATTGAATTTAATCCCTCCGGATTAAGCTTTTATAAAAAGGATGTAGTAAATTTGCTGCATCCTTTTTACGTTCAAGAACAATAATAATCAAAAGAAAGAAAAATGAAAACAATGACTAAATTTATGTTCAGCGCCCTCTGCGCCGCAGCCATGGTAACTTCCGTTTCTGCCCAGGGAGGGAAAGATATGTTGAGCAATGGAATAAAGTATCTGGATGTGCCATACGTAGCCCATACGCTGGAGGCAGATGGTCCCGAGGAACTCGTCATCAACTGCGATGAGGTAGACTGCACCACGCTGGTGGAATATGTGCTGGCAGAGACACTCACCCCCAAATTGGCCGATGGAGACATCTCGGAAAGCGCTTTCGCCGATAACCTGCAAAAAATCCGTTACCGTGACGGTAAAATCGACGGGTACACTTCCCGCCTGCATTATATTGCCGACTGGATAAACAATGGCGTACGCAACGGCTTCCTTCAAGATGTAACGGGCGCCATGAGTCCCGACACCGAACGGTTGTCCATCTCCTACATGTCTTCCCACCCCCAACTCTACAAGCAGCTGGCAAATTCTCCGGAGAACATAGCCAAAATGAAGAAGATTGAACAATCCTTGTCCGGCAAGGAAATTCACTATCTTCCCAAAGCCAAACTTCCCGCCGATGGTCTCCCGTGGATTAAAGACGGCGATATCATAGCCATCACCACCAACACTCCGGGGCTGGATGTAGCCCACATGGGAATCGCTTTCTATGCGGATAACAAACTCCTGCTGGTACACGCTTCCTCTACCGACAAGAAAGTGGTCGTCTCCAAAGTCCCCTTGTCCCAAATGCTGAAAGACAATAATAAGTGGACGGGAATACGGGTACTGAGGATGAAGAAATAAAATGAAATACTATAATATGGAAAAGGCGATGAAGAATCAAATCTTCATCGCCTTTTCCGTATATAGGATTATTCGTTCCTATTCCTCCACGACAATATATTCATCAATATTCCGTGTTTCTTTACTGAAGTTCACACCTACTTTCACTAATTTCCTGCCATCCAAGGTATAAGGAATCAGATACCCCTTCTCATCTATTTGTTTCAGAGCTGCGTCGGCTGTACCGTCCAGTTTGAATTCAAAAACATAAATAGCGGTAGGGGTATGAACTACTGCGTCCGCACGGCCGCGGCTGCTGCGAACCTCAGACCGGATGAACTGTCCCAGCAAAGTAAACACTACATGAAAAATAACCTGATAATGACGTTCCGTATCATCACTCAACTCGTACGGAATACCGGAGAAGAATATCTTAAGACGCTCCATAAACGCCTCCACATCCCCACTCTTCAATTCACGCATGAATTTAGCGATGTGGAAACCAGTCTCATCATTGGATACATTGGTATAATAGGGTACCAAAAAATTCAGAAAGCCGTAACGAACCTCATCATTTGGAAAGCCTAAAGTGTATAGCTTCACATCATCATCATACCCTTTTATGGTCAAATAACCACTTTGATAAATCATCGGAAGAGGATTATTTGTTTCCGCACGATATTCAGAGAAAGCGGAAGCCAGCACTTCCACTCCATCTATCAATAGACGTATATCGTAATCACTCTGCTTCAGCAAGTCAACCAAGTAAGTAGGTGTGCCGGTCTGAAACCAATAGTACCCCATCTCTTCTGCATCAAAAGCATTCAATACACTGAACGGATTGAACATTCCTACACCTTCCGGATGAAAATGGTAACCATCATATTGACGTTCCATCAAATCAATCACTTCTTGTAAAGATATCCCTCTTCGTTTAGCCAGTCTCTCAAGTTCCGGCAGAAAGGTTTTCACCAACTCCTCTTTGGTAATACCACACAAAGCAGCGTAAGGAGACTTCATGCTGATATCATTCAGCTGGTTCAAGTCACTGAATACACTTACTTGCGCAAACTTGGTCACTCCGGTCAGGAAAACAAAACGAAGATAACGGTCAGCGCTCTTCAAGACACCGTAGAATGCTTTCAATGTTTTCCGATACTCATCCAGCAAGTTCTCATCCAAGACCGCTTGAAGCAATGGCTTGTCATACTCATCAATCAGCACAACAACCTGCTTTCCTGTCTGCATGCATGCCCGCTCTATCACGTAAGCAAAACGCTCTTCCGGATTACGGTCTTTCTTCTCCTGACCATAGAGCAGCTCCCATTTCTCCAGATACTGATTAAGCATAGCCGTCAGGTCAGCAGCAGTTTCATATTTCCGGGCATTCAAATCCAAGTGCAAAACCGGGTATTCTTCCCATTCCTTTTCCAGCTGTTCGATGGCCAAACCTTGAAACAAATCCTTGCGTCCTTGAAAGTAGGCTTCAAAGGTAGAAAGAAGCAGGCTCTTGCCAAAACGACGGGGACGGCTCAAGAAATAAGGTTTACCTACATTTGCAATTTGATAAACCATAGCCGTCTTATCTACATAGAGATAACCATCCCTACGTATTTCCTCAAAAGTCTGTATGCCTATCGGTAGTTTACGCATCTGTTCCATGTTATTATAACCTGATTGGTGTATGACAAAGGTACGATTTATATTTCAAAAATAAGACGAAAGGCGATGGAGATTTTAGTCTCCATCGCCTTTCATTATCTTACTAATCATCATTTCAGTATTACTCACGTAGACTGGTGCAATCCGAAATACTTCTTCATAAAACAGATATAAAGAAAACAAAGCAAAAGAATTATACCTGCCAAATACCAATAACCGTAACCTAAACACATTATATATCCTACGATAATGATTGCCTGCACTGCCATGTAAATAGAAGAAACCATTATATGGGGAATCTTCAGCTCATTCGCCATAATCTGATACAGATGCTTACGATGCGGTAGCCCGATATTCTCATGAAGCATCAGGCGGTGAATGATAGTCAATACACTATCCACACCATAAACGGACAAAAGAACTATCCAGCTGAAATCACCCGTTCTAATGATAAGTCTTCCTATCAAAAAAAGAAGGATGAAGGCAATGCTCACCGAACCCACATCACCGGCAAAGCATTTGGCACGCTTGCGGAAATTGAAGAAGCAGAAGACTAGAACGGAACAGATAACGGTATAGATGAAATCCGCTTCTACAAAAGTAACCACCTCCTTATTGATATAGGCCAACGCAGCAAGAATAACCAGAGAATAACCTCCCGTTATCCCATTAATCCCATCCATAAAATTGTAGGCATTGATGATGCCCGTACAGACTATCAAGGCTATGACTATCCACCACCAGGACAAGGAGAACAGCCCCCACTGATAAAACATCAAGGCCATGGCAGAGAAATGAAAAAGCAGCCTTGTCATCTGTCCGGTGGATTTCATATCGTCCACGAAGCTGATGAACGTCACCAGTGTCAAGGCAAGCAGGAACCAGGGATATTCAAAGTCACTCGTCAGGAAATAGGCCAACGCTCCGAAATAGAATATAATTCCACCACCCCTTAAAGTCACTTTCGTATGAGAACTCCGCTCATTGGGCTTGTCGATGATATTGCACCTATCAGCCACCTTAAAATAAAAAAGTTCTGCTAAAAACAGCAGAACCAATATAATCAGATAATACATAACAGTATTTTCCTCTTTAATTTTTAATTGTTTACTTTTATATTTGAGAACGATTTTATCGTTCTCACTATCCCCTCCTCTGCCCTCACCGGCATTCTGTCAATACCCAGGGCAGCCTTTATCTTCGCATTACTCACCACATAATTCTCAGTCAACTTGCGCAGGCGCTCTGCATTCAAAGGCAAATGGAGCAGAGTCCCAAGCCGGGCACAGAATTCCATCAGTCCTCTGTTTATCTTCCAGATATGCGGCTTACGCTCCAAAGCCCGACACATCAAAGCTATCAGTTCATTTGTGGACAAGGCTTCGTCATCTCCCATGTGGTAGATACCACTCGCCACCTCCTTGGTCAAAAGACCTTCCACCACGTAGCAGAGATTGTCTATTGAAGTAAAAGACCTTCTGTTCTCAAAAGCCCCTAAAGGCCAGGGAACACCTTTCCTCACCACATTATAAAGAAGATTCAGATTGCCTTTGTTACCGGGACCATGAATCATGCAGGGACGCAGGATATAAACCTGCTTGTCATCATAAGGATTAGCTTTCAATTTCCCATTCTCAACCTTCAACTTGTCAAGGATGTAATTCTCGGCAGCTATCTTACTTTCCCCATAAGGCCCTACCGGAGCAGGCACCACATCTTCAGTCAGCATATCACCCAACACACAGCCTGCAGCGGCTTTTACCGAACTGAAGAATACGAACTTCTTCGCAGACGATTCCAGAAAGAAATTAAATATCTTTTGGGTCAATCCCGTATTGATATCAAAATAGGATTGGGCTGCGGACCGATTTTTCATATCATGGGCTTTACCAGCCAGATGAATAATGGCATCGAATTCAGGAAGATCCCACATCGGAAAAGAAGCCGGTTCAATATCTTTCCAGAAAAAAGTCTTTATCACCCCCGCCTTTTCAGGAGCAACAATATCCAGCCCGTAAAGACAATGACGTTCCTTTAGGGCAATAACAAGATTGGAGCCCACAAAGCCGTGGATTCCAGTGATTAATATGTTCATGGAATTATTCTATAAAATATACTGACCAGAAACGTGATTATTGGTCATATACTTGATAAAGTAAATATCCTCAACTTCAACAACAAGTATACCTTCATATGAACACAAACTTTATATGGGAATGAAGCCTGTTCAATAGTTCCTCCCCCAATAACACATCCAATATCATCACATTTTCCAATAACAATATCCAAATTCTCCTTATTGCTTGTGTAAGTAACAAACTTTCCTTCTACCGATTCTTGCTTTTTATATGACTCAATTTTCAAAATTCTCAGTATAGATATACTACTCAATTTATAACCCTAAATTGAAATACCAAATTTTTTCCAATACCGCAATAATGACTTGAGAAATATACAAGCATACTTCAAAGAATATCTTGCCGATCGTGTCCCCTCATACTCAATTTCTGCCTCTGGAAAATAAACAACAGAATATCCTGCCAGATGCATTCTCTTGCACAAATCCATATCCTCGCAATACAAAAAGTAGTGCGCATCCAGCCCCCCTACTACCTCATAAGCCTGACGTGGTATCATCATAAATGCACCTATCACCCAATCTACCGACTGTATATTTAATGCAATTTCCACTCTCTCCATACCCAGCATCCGGTGCAAATGGCGACAAACAAAATTCATGGGTGTTATAAAACGACGAAAACTATCTTGTATTACACCCTGTACATTCTTTATCTGTGGTGCAATGACACCAATAGAATCATTCTGCATTAAATAAGCATACATCCTATCAACCCCCTTACCTAGTTTCACATCTGGATTCATTATCACTAATACATCACCACTAGCCACTTTCAACCCTTGATTCATAGCATATGCAAATCCACCATTCTGCTCATTGAATATCCACTTCAGCATACTATAGTCTCTCACCAGTTCTTCTTGTTTTATTTTAGAATAAACAGAGTTGGATGAAACAATAACTTCATATAAAACTTCCCTAGGAATATTCCGGGATATAGCATCTTGGCAAAGCAAGATTTCATCAATAGAATAATATTCTACAATGACAAAAGATAACTTTACAGAATTGTGAATCATTTTGTGATTAAAGTAAGTAACATTTTACTTCTATAATAGAATCCTGCTATTCTGGCAAAACATAGCTTTCCATCAAAATCAATTATTAAAGCTTTGAAAGCTCCCAATATTCCCATTATTATACAATGTATAGCCTGCTTATATTTTTTATGTTTGCAGAGCAAAAAGACCACACCTTCACCATATTTCTTATACCTTTCAATCAAAGCTTTTAAAGAAATTGTTGCAAATTTCGTATCGGAAGCCGGATGAAATGTGTGTAAATGCTGATTAAATACAAAAGGTCCAAATCGTTCACAGATTCTAAGAAAAAAATCACCATCCTCTCCTGCTCCATATTTGGCACCAACTCCCATTCTTTCATCAAAAAATCCAATTTCTATAAAATGGTCATATTGAATAATCATATTAACAGACATGGCATTTTGATAATTATTTGTTTTTTCCAAATAATTTAACTGCGGCATTTTCTGGTATGGTATATTTGTCCCCTCACAAAAAACGTTAATCAATGTATCAGAATACACTTCTGAGACAAAATTGTCAAAGAACTCTTTGTCAAATGTACTGTCATCATCAGGAAACATCACATAAGATGCTATCAAATTATGTTCTCTTATATATTTAATACCTATATTTCTAGCCTTTGATAAACTGCAAAGTTCTTCACACTTCAATTTGGTGATTGTAGTATAAGAAGTATCATAAACAACATCCAAATCAAAACCGCATTGAAATAAAATGATTACATGCACTCTTAAACTTTCATTGTTGCTTGCAATACTTGACAATAAATAATGAACATGAGAAAGAGATGTACAAGTTGAGATGAAAATTAAATCGTATCTCATGAATATGGAACAGTATTATTAGATTTTTTTACCAATATTTATTGATGGTGGCAATATAAAAAACCAACCCCACATTATAAAAAACACAAACGCATTAAAGCAGTGAACAAATACCATTGACAGAGCTATGAAAAAGAGCATTATGTTTATACTTTTTTTATCTTTTAAGTAACCCAATAAAAATATTAGTAAAAAGCATACAAAAGAAATCATCCCTAGCTCTACTAATATCTGTAAAAAATAGCTTTCAGTAGCTTCTGCGCTCTGTTCTCCTCCCAGGATCTGATGAGTCCCAGCACCATCTCCCCAAAAAGAAACCTTCTCAAGCAATTCCCGATAAACACTTAATCTACCTTCTTTTTCCTCTCCCGCAATATTTTCCACACTAACTATTCTAGACAAAAAAGAAACCTCATCTGAAAAATAAACCATTACTAAAAGTAAAACAACCGAAACTAAAAGTGTCATAATTTTACTTTTCATATTTCTTGTATTCAAAATATAATACCCCCCAAACAATAGAAGTATCAGAAAAAATGATTTATTACCTGAATGAGCCCCTGCAAATAAATAAATAGACATTAGGATCAAATTTAAGGCGTTTTTTTTGCTATAAAGAAAAAATGAGACTGCATACAATACCATAAACAAACCAAAAACTTGAGGTGATGATAAAATAGAAGTTGCCCTTAGATAAATCATCCAATTAGGAAACACGTCAGAAGTAGCTTTCAGTACATATGGATCAACAGGTCCACTCAAGTTTATAAATCCAAATATCCCCGGTGAAACATAGAATTGTATAACCCCTAATATAGCAATCAACAAAACCGGATATTTTAGCCCTAAAATAAGCTGCGGAAAATAGAGTAGCATTTTTCTTTCATCATATAGCAACCAATATAGTAATGGCAATGTATAAATAATCATCCCCATAATTATGGATATGGTTGCTTGAGATAATAAAAATAAAATGGAAGATAAAATGACACTAACTATATATATGACAATAGAAAAAAAATAGATTTTAGACTTACATAAAACTTTTCTTCTAAATAAAAGAGATAATCCTAATATCAAAAAGAAAAGATATGCGTATCGTATTCCATACCTAATAAGTATACTATTATAAAGTGCACATACCTCTACCAATAAAGGTATCCAATAATAGATTTTTCGCTCAGACAACATTATGAGGTTACTAAATATTATCTAAAACAATTTGCTCCGGAAATTTATTCTTGTCAGGAATAAATTTTGAAAATAATTTACGATACAATAAAGACTCCAATCTCGCTAAAAAAGAAGAATATAACAATTTATCATAAGAGAATGTATATATTGTTTTGAAAAGCATATTTCGTTTAATGAACGATATATCAACAAAATTTGCTCTATGGCATCTCACTTCCCTATCCAACAAATAGAACGCATATTTTAGAGCTCCTTCCTTAGCTAGAGGCTGCAAATCGGCCTTTATCATCTCACACAATTCTTCTATACTACTGGGAAGATAACATACGCCTAAATTATAGTATTCACTGGCAGACAAGAGTATAGATGGCTTTCCCCAATAGTTTGCCTCTACCCCCATAGTAGATCCAAATGAAATAACTTTATCAGCCGCATTCATCAACGAATAACTACTGATTTTTTCAGCTGGTGCAATAACTATAATATTATCAAACTTATCAGCCAGCTCCAATAAATCATTCACAAAAGGGTTATCTAATTGGGACAAATTAGGGTGCATACGCAGATAAAAACAGAAATTTCGTTCCCCTATAAAGTGTTCTAATATAGAGCAAATGCCTACATACTGAGATTTAAACAAAGAATAACTATCATAGTCAGCTCCGATAGCAGCGAGTTCGTCATCTGAAGAATTGAATATAACAATATTCCTCTTTTGCGAATCCCATTTTTGAGGAAGTAACCCTATTTGTTGCTTTTTTACATAAGATTTATCAATAACACAATCTCCTCCTTTTTTCCATTCATAAAAGTGGCTCCCAATTTTAATTTTTTCTTTTTCTGAAAGCGACGACTGATTCCATGTATCATAAACTTTTTTCGTTTTATTATTGATATCAAATGCACTACAATTAAAAAAAGTTTCAATAAAAAATGGCTTTTTACATCTAGGGCCATCCAGCACTTCTTTTATCTGGTAATCTATATGATGCTTCCTTGCTATTTCTATGCATATGGCTGCATCAAAATAACGGCCATTAAAAACTACGATACAATCTGGTCTGCAATCCTTTACAATCTTTTCAAAACAAATAAATCTCTCAATTACTTGTGAAACTAATTTTGAATAATATTGTTTATGTCTCTCCGAAAAAGACATTATAGAATTTCTTGTTGCTGAAATATAGGCCGATGCTATAGAATAACCTAGGTTACAACCCTGAAATGTAAAGTCTTTCAATTCATCTATATCACAGAACAAATATTCTTTTGCATCTTTTACACACTTATTTTTATCAAATAAAGGTATAGTAGTCAAATGCTTTGAGTATTTACCTAAAAGCCTATGAACTCTATTCACACAATTCTTACAAATTACAGAATTAGAGCTCAGATTGGAGATACAAGATTGATATTTAGCATTACAATATACCCATACTATTTCATCCCCCTTTTCATTTAAAGCCAAAGATTCATTTAATAACACTCCCATATGAGGCATTGTTATAGAGGAACCTCCATAAAACAAATATTTCATCCTACAAAAATTTTAGTTTATATGAAATTTTACTTATATTAGAAATAATAATTACCATGATTAATAAAGTCATCGATAATTTAGCCATAAAGTACTTTGAAAGAATTATAGATGTCACCAATGCAAAAACAGATATCAAAAACAATTCTACCAATTTAGACCTATTACCTAACCATAACGAAATTTGCTCCTTATAATACCTGATGAAAAATGGGATAAACATTTGAGTCCAATAAGAAATCAAGGTTGTAATCACAGCAACTCTATAGCCAAACAATGGGATAAAAATCAAGAGCAAGATAATATTCAAAAGACCGGGTATAAATACTAACCAGAGTAATTGCATAGTATCTTTCTTTATAAAACAGATGTTTGACATAAAAACATATAACGGGAATACGCAGTTAGCAAAACATGATATTTGAGAAATAACCATACTTTCTTGCAGACTCTCATTTCTTATCAAAATGCTATAAATCTCCGGCATCCACAAACAAAAAATAAAGATAGATACCAATGCTATAGATTGACACAAGAAAAATAAGAAACGATAACACATATAATTTTCGCTTCTAAAAGTAGTCTGCATATAAGGAGCAAGTGCAAAAGCCAAAGCTGTTGTCACAATAGTTATATAATCACCTAAAATATAACCATTGGAATATATGCCAATATCTTCTATAGGTATCTCATAGAGAGCCATTATTATCCTACTTGAAGAGGACAACAGCAGAAATCCTAAAGCATGAGGAACAACCGGTAACGATATCTTCAGTAATTTGAAAATTCTTACTTTAGATATCTCAATTCTTGGATAAAGTTTCTCTTTCATCCACAAAGGGTAGATAAAAGAAAAGAAACAAAACATATAGTTCAGTGCAGAACCAAGAACAAATCCTAAATATCCAATTCTTAAGTATCTAATAGATATAAAAGTTACCGCAATCCCAATTAAACCACCTACTAATGTTCTTACAACAAAAGGAATAGGAGTTCCACGCAGTGTATATAGGCATTGTCCCATCAAATTATTAGCATTGAATTGCAAGCTAAAAACAGACAACAAAGCTAATAATATACGATTATCAAAATCTAAATTATCAAATGTACTCCAAATAATAAAAAATAGAATACACGAAAAAAAAGTAGATAATAATAGTAATAGAAACAAAATACGCCCCCAGACAAGTCTATACTTATCGCCATATTCATAATACGAATTGCTTAAGTGCATGTGCAATCCCAAAGTATATATAGATATAAAGATACCCATATAACTTGAAATAATCCCCCATACGCCATAATCGCTAGCTGACAGATAAGGGGTCACTAAAGGAAGTATAAGTATATTTATAAATGTCGGTAATTTAGGGACAATCCCAAACCATATAGATTTGGCAAACAAAGAAGATATATTCATATTACTAAGGTAACCTATGAAAGACTAGCAATCAATCGTAAGCACTCTGTTTAGGGCATACCGTTAATACTCAATTTTGAGCATATCCTTTTTATAAAGCACCAGAATGGATGCCTAAAAAAATACTATCAAATTCAATTGATTTTTAACTATTGACATACAGCCAAGTCTATATTTTACGGTGACAGACTCAAAGATATCTTGTGCATCCGAACCGGAACCATCCTTTTTACGGACTATTTCTTCGAACCGAAACAGTATTTGCAGATGGATTCGAATTGTTCCTTCAGCTTTATATCTCACAGTCCAAGGATTTACACAAGTTACGCTCTTCCTCAAGAAGAGATTGCAACTCATTTGATTTTTCTAACATCTGATTGGAGTGGGGTAACTCTCTGCTCAGATCCTCCAACACCAGTCTCATCACACGGTTATCCAGTTCCGCATTTTCCAGACGTTCGATCAAGTATTCCACATACTGGCTCTTCATTTCATCAGACATATCCTCACAGCAGCAAAGGCACGACGCGAGAAGGTCTCATGCGCCAGAAGCTCGCGCTTCTGAACTATCAACTGTTGTAATTTGTCCGTATCCATATCCCGCTTTTTGCGATATAAATATACAAAAAACTTGATATAACCATATAAATATAGGACATAATCATCTTATTTTTAATGATTTAATCACAGAATTATCTAACTGAAAGACCACGTCCTTCCAGTCTATCCGATAGACAACCTCGTTACCTCCGTCATCTTTGATTATCAAACTGATAGCTCGCAATAAACTTTTTCTCGAAAAGACTATAGGAACGATTATCATAAGCGAACAGGCAAACGATACGACGGTCTTTCAACGACGATATAAATGTCATACTCGACACGGGTCTTCCTGTTTTTGGTTCGGACGGTATAGGTCCAGAGAATCCAAATCCTTTGGGAGGATATGTAGGCCACTACTCAAAGTTAGCTCCACGGATATACGCACAGGAAGTACCCTCGGGGCTTTGTACGGCTTCCGGTGTCTGTGCCCAACAAGAGGGAATAAGGACTCGCCTTCTTTACAGTTTTTCCCCCTGAAAGAGAAGACGGCACGGACTCCGGTATTGAACCTGAGGGACACCGTTCACCTGAACTTCTACTATTTTTCTGTGGGTATCCTTATACCATTTATGAAAAATGTTGTAAGGGACGTTATTCTTTGAACAGAATGCCTGAAGAGACATTCTATGAGGAACGGCCTCTGTTTGGTACTAAAAATAAAGTAACAGTTCTTTGAAATCCGGCAGTTTAACCGCCATATCCCCCCCTTCTTATGAACATGAAAAGTTTGTATCAATAGAAACAAGGGAACTGACTGTACTCCCCAAAGAGAGAACAACAAGCAATTTTATATCAACAAACAATGAGCCAATACTACAAAGAATATGCTAACGCCTTTCAGATAATCAATGTAAGGATCATATCCTTCTGTTTTAAGTGGGACAATAAAACAGCTACCTTGTTTTCCTAGACTCCAGCCATTTCTCCACCCATTCCCCCGCCAATTTCCTGATTTCGTCATCACCCAGTTCCTCCAGTTCATCGATATAGTATCGCAGAAGAGTTTCGTATGTACTAAGTGAGGCGTTGCACCCTTTTTTTTAAGTCTATGTACGTGGATGGAGAAATATGCAAATCCTTGCAAAGAGTTTCAATAGTGACTCCACTCTGTTTTCTCGTTCGCTCGATAAAAAAGCCCAATGAAGGGTGAATAAAATTTTTGCCCATTTAGATAAATTTTAAGTAATTAGATAGAATATTATGTTATATATTGTTATTATTTACTTTGTTCCTTTAAAATCTTTCTTACATGTGGGAAAGATTCAACGAAAGAGAATGAATACCTTTGAGCCAACTATTTAAACGTATAATATGCCAAAATCTTTTAAAATGTCGCTTTTCATGCCACCCATCTCACCGATGAAGGACGGAGCGACCGGGAAAATCGTGAAAAGCGCCACGCTTACCCCCCTGCGTACTTTAGAACTGAACGAAGTTTACCAACTCATCACAGCCAACAAACGGCTGATCACCCTAACACAAGCCATCCGCGAAGCTGCCCTACAAGGCGATGATAACAACTGCCGGATGCTGAAACAGCAAACCTTACCCTACGTCACCCCCTGCGGCGTATTCACCCGACGACGGAGCGACTGCCTAAAGCTACCCTCCGGACTGGTGGTGGTGGACGTAGACCATCTCGACTCGCCTGACGAAGCCGGACGCCTGAAGCAACTACTGTTCAAAGACCCTTACCTCGCACCGGTACTGGTGTTCATCAGCCCTACCGGACGAGGTGTAAAGGCTTTTGTACCCTGCCCTATCGGAAAAGACAGCACGGAGGCGGTGCGCTGGGCCATGAACTACGTCCACTGCATGTATGACGCCGAAAACACACAACCCGGAAAAGGAGTGGACACTTCGGGGAAAGACCTCGTACGTGCCTGTTTCCTCTGCCATGACCCGAAGGCACTGCTCAGAGAAGTTGTGAATTTCGAATGATGAGTCATTGCAAATCACCGACTACAAATTACTAATTATAAATTACCAAATCCGATGGAACCACTATCTTCATTGCACCTTCTGGCCGAAGCAGTCAGAAATGCAGGAGCAGACATTGCTCCAACCTATCAAGAATATATACAACTGGCATTTGCCATTGCCACCGACTGCGGAGAAGCAGGACGGCATGATTTTTTAAGTCTGTGCAGCCTGTCGTCCAAGTACGACCAACGGGCAGCCGACAAGCTCTTCAGCAATGCCCTGAAGACCGGCCGTAACGACGTGCATCTAGGAACCGCCTTTCATCTGGCCGAGCTTTGCGGCGTGAAGATTCAGCATGAAGCCGCACCCGCCATTGGTACACTTGGTACACAAAGTTCACCCCTCTCTTCTACCTCACACACGCGCGCACGCGAGGAAGAGTCCGCATCGGGCATTGAACCACTGTCTCCATTACCCACTTTCGACGAACACCTCCACTGGCCTTATCCCCTGAATCGCATCATGAGCTGCGGAACCTCCCTCGCCCAATACGATGTACTGCTACTGGGTGCCATCACCGTATTGGGTGCCAGTATGGGAAAACACGTCCGATGTTCCTACGGAGGAAAAATGATGTCCCCCTGCCTGCAAACCTTTGTAGTAGCCCTACCTGCATCCGGCAAAGGAGTGCTCTCCTTGGTACGCCTGCTTGCCGAGCCCATTCACGATGAAATACGTGGGCAGGTAGACGAAAGCATGGCATGTTACCGCCGCGAAAAAGCAAAATACGACACACTGGGCAAGGAACGTGGAAAAACGGAGACTCCCGTAATGCCTCTCAACAAGATGTTCCTCATCTCGGGCAACAACACCGGAACCGGCATCCTGCAAAACCTGATGGACTCCGACGGTACCGGACTGATATGCGAAAGCGAAGCCGACACCATCTCCACCGCCATCGGTTCGGAATACGGACACTGGAGCGACACCATGCGCAAAGCCTTCGACCACGACCGACTGTCCTACAACCGGCGCACCGACCACGAATACCGAGAGGTAAAGAAAACTTATCTTTCCGTACTTCTGTCAGGCACCCCCTCACAAGTGAAACCCCTGATTCCCACTGCTGAGAACGGGCTCTTTTCTCGCCAGGTATTCTACTACATGCCTGCCATACATCATTGGCAAAACCAGTTCGACCGCAATGACAGCGATCTTGAAGATACCTTCAAGGCTCTGGGCATGGAATGGAAGGACAAACTGAAAACCATTGTCATGAACGGAATATTCACCCTTCACCTTACGGACGGACAGAAAGATGAATTCAACCGGCTCTTCTCCCGGCTTTTCGTACGCTCCGGACTAGCCAACGGAAACGAGATGTCAAGCAGCGTGGCACGTCTGGCCATCAACATCTGCCGCATCATGGAAGTGGTGGCCATGCTCCGCGCAATGGAACAAGGGGAAATCACCGCCTCGCCTTACGTGTCGCCCGACCCTCACACAGCCACAGACAATCTGAAAGACCACATTGTCAGCCGATGGAATCTCCTCATTGCTTCCGATGACTTTCATGCCGTACTCTCACTGGCCGAAAGCCTTTATCGGCATACCACCCATATCCTCTCCTTCCTGCCCAACACCGAAGTGACAAGCCGCGGCAATGCCGACCGGGATGCTCTGGTAGACAGCATGGAAGAAGAATTCACACGGGCCTCTTTCCTGCAGAAAGCCGGAGAGATGGGCATCAAATCGGAAACCGCCTCCACCTGGCTCAAACGCATGCAGAAACACGGGCTGGTGGAAAATGTAGATGGCAAGGGAAACTACCGGAAACCAAAAGTCTGACATTCACTTCGCTTCACGCACGCGTATGTGTGTGAGGCGAAAGGATGGATGAACCTCTGTACCAAGTGTACCAACCTCACCTTTACGCTTCCCGGCCTGACCTTTACGCCATCCAACCTCAGGTTTAAGGCTCTCCCAGTGCAGCCACTATCAGCCGCACCTGGGCAGGCGTATAAGAGCGGGAACGGGAAGAACCACCCAAGGCGGAAAGTCCGTCACGCAAATCGGGACAAAGGTCTATCCAGTGTTTCAGTTTGCGGAAGGCAGCCTCCGGACAAAGATTGGGACAATAGATTTGGGCCAATTCAGTACGCCCGTATGTACGTATGACAAAAGAATCCATAGTTGACAGTTACGATTTATATTTCATCAAAAGTAACTATAAATCATGACATTATCAAACTTACAAGCGTAAATAACCGACTAAAACAGACCCAAACAGACGAGAACCTGCAAAAACCGGCAAACGCCCGTATCCACAGCCTTATCTTTGCATCGTTGAGTTCAACACAGCAAATGTTTTTATCCTTTAACTTCTAAATTTTAATTGTATGATTCGTTACAAAAAGTATCAAGTGACGGGCGAAGACAGCCCGCTGAAAGGCCTCTGGTATGCACGCCCCGTAATCGAAGAAACCTTCGACATCGAAAAATTGGCCAAGCACATGTCCAATCACAACACCCCCTATTCGAGTGGTGTCATCAAGGGGGTACTGGCAGACATGGTTTCCTGCACCAAAGAATTGATTCTGGACGGCAAGAACGTGAAACTGGATGACCTTGCCATCTTCTCCGTAGGAATCGTCAGCAAGAAAGGGGCGCAATCCGCTGCCGACTTCTCGCTGGCCAACAACGTGAAGGGGCTGAAGCTCCGCGCCCGTGCCACCGGCGAACTGAGTAATGCCCAAATCAACCTGGATGGACAGCTGAAAGAATCTTCCCTGTACACCGTAGGTGGAAAAGCTCCCGATGGCAGTGGTTCCGACGGCGGTTCCGGAGGAAGTGACGGCAATCAGGGCGAGAATCCATTAGGATGAGAATAATTACAAATTACTAATTATCAATTACCAATCATCATGAGTGAAGACAAAAAGTCAAAATCCGTATGGGGCATTGTCCTCAAAGTAATCATCACCGTAGCTACCGCCATAGCGGGAGCTTTAGGTCTGGGCGCTTGCAAATAGCCATGCGTACGATTACCCTGCTCATTGTTCATTGCTCAGCCACGCCTCAAGGCGTGGCCCTGGGCTTTGAGGATTGCCGCCGCAACCACATCCACCACCGCGGCTTCCGTGACATCGGCTATCATTTCTATCTGACCCGCAACGGCGAAATCCGTGCTTCGATGCGGAAAGGGAGTATAGGGGGCTCTAAAAGGCTCCCTTCTTCATTCTATCATCCGCACTATCTGAAATGCCTCGGCCAAGTGTTTGCCTACGGTATAGCCGCGAAACCGGGCAAGGGCTTTCAATGCCTCCGAAGAGCGCGGATGCGGAAAAGCACGGCTCTCAAACTCATAGGCTGCCATGGCAGCACATTTTGCTTTCAAATCATCCTCCGAAATCTCCATATAGAAATTGGCAGTGAAATGGCGTGGGTCGCAAGTAGCCTGCCACTCACTGGCTGATGGGGTCTCGAATGTAAAAATAGCCTTCACCGGTTCGTCCTCCATAGGGCGTGTGGCAGTCATCACTGCTTGAAAAGTCATCTGATGGTCAATATTAAGGTCGCCACCATGGTGGGTAAAGATAAAGTCCGGACGAAACTGTTCCTTCTCATGCTCCACTACCTTTACGATATCAAGCAGTGCATGGCTGTCAAAACGATTGTCGGAAAAATTATATGCCTGCACGCTGTGATAGCCTATCAACTGCCGCGCCGTCTCCACATTCTGATGATGCCTTTCCAAGACTTCCTTCCACTGTTCCGTGTCACGGGTATCTGAGCGTGAAGTAATCCCCTCTCCCAAAATGATGACCCGGGTCTGTACTCCTTGTGTCTTGACTAGTTTGTGCATGGTAGCGCCTAGGCCCAGCAGTTCATCATCGGGATGGGCGGCAACAACCATGATACGTTTATTTGTAAATAGAGACATAAATATATTACTGAACGTACTCCATTTTCATTGGAGTACCACGTTTGACATCACGATTGACAGTTCTACCTAGAAGTTCATCCAAATATCGCGGATGCAATCCTTGCCCTGGCCGAATAGAGCGTAAGTTATTAGCCGTAAGCGTTTCGCCGGCTTTCACATCCTCAACAATAAACAAAGAACGAGCGAAACCTCTATTGAACCGTGCATGTTCGTTTAGTTCATATTGTACAGTGCCTAAAGCCTTTTCTGTATTACGGATTTCATCTACCATCGTCTTGAACTCATCCGGCTCCATTGAGAAAGCAGCATCAGGGCCTCCCATTGCCCTACTTAAAATGAAGTGCTTTTCCACAATCTTTGCTCCTAATGCCACAGCGGCAACAGCAACAGAGTGTCCCATAGAGTGGTCTGAAAGGCCCGCCACAACTTTAAAGCGCTTGGTCATATCGGGAATTGTCAAAACATTAGCTTCTTCTAAAGGAGTGGGATAAGAAGATGTACACTTCAGAAGAGCAATCTGATTATTACCCTCGCTACGGCAAATATCAATGGCTTCTTGTATGTCAGTCATCTCGGCAATTCCTGTAGAAATAAGAATAGGCCTGCCTTTTGAGGCCATTCTGCGAACAAGAGCTGTATCTGTAATCTCGAAACTTGCAACTTTATAAGCAGGAACGTTCATCTTTTCCAGAAAATCAACTCCTTCCAAATCTGATGGTGCTGAAAAGAACTCCATATCCAAATCATGGGCAACTTTCTGCAATTTGGGCAACCACTCCCAAGGCGTGTATGTTTCCTTATAGAGTTTGTTCAATGTCTTCCCGTCCCACAAAGTGCCTCCACCAATTTGAAAATATTCATTATCACAATCAATGGTAATACCTCCGTCTGGATTGTCATTCTGTACTTTTACAACATCGGCACCTGCCTTTTTCATTGCCTCGATGGTACGGACAGCAATATCAAAGCTCTGCAAATGATTACAAGACAGTTCTGCCAAAACCAGCGTTCTGTCCAGTTTATCAAAATTGATTTCTACCATATCTATATCTATGCAAATATACTATATTTAGAATTTGATGAGTTCTCCTTCAGAGTTAGTAAAATACTCCAAGTATCTACGTTTCATACGGGTGCCAAACTGAGGCGAGACATGGGGCAATGGTTCGCCTAACAATTGTTTAATGCGGAGATAAGGCAAATTTACTCCACCTGCTGCAATTACAGATACCGTAGCCGTCAAACGAGGATTAATATCCATTAAAACTGCCGTTCCATCTGCACTGCGCATAAAGTCAAAACCCACATTACCATCCATGTGCATTAAGCGCACCACATCGCTACATATTTTATAAGCTTGCCAGTCATAAGCCAATACGCTTTCCTGTGCAATACTCATAAGGCTAACGACATTTTCACGGCCTACCTGATAGATTACAGTACCCTTATGAGCCAAAAGGTCAACTGTGTATTCATTACCTGGCATGAACTCCACCAACATAAGCTCATCCAGCACATCCACTTCTTTCAAAATGCTCAGCATATCATCGTAAGAAGTATAGAAACTGTTGGGCTTCTCATGGGCGAATAGCTGATAACGGGACTTGTTCGCATCAATAATTCTTACACCACGGCTTCCACTACCATTGACTATTTTTAGGCATACAGGTTTTTGGGGATAACCCATATACTTACACCCTTCAACAAAGTCATTGACTGTATGGACTGGATAATATTCAGGCACCGGTATCCCTGCCTCTGCAAGCATTTGGTATGTCTTAAGCTTGTTATTTGCCACATCTACAGAATTGCTGTTGGAAACCGACAAAGTGACCCCTATCCGCTTGAAATCGTCCCATCGTTTCACCAATGCACTCACTTCCGCCGAAACTCCCGGGAAATAGATATCTACATGTTCTTTCTTGCAAATATCGAGCAATATGTTACAATAATCAGGATGAGTAGCTGCAGGTACTTGATAAAAAGCGTCAACCATATACCTGGCAGAAGGTTCATCAGACATATCCACACCTACTACCCTAATTTTACGTTCTCCATTATTTTTGAAGCAAGCTATGATGCCGGGAATAGATGGTGAGCCACTGGCGGAAATTAATACTGTGAGGTCTTTCATTGCTTCTCTGTTATAAAAGTGTTGAACACATCATCAAAAGTTTCTGCCCGTTTGATTACCTTAATCGTGCCATCTTGCGAATAACACAACATTTGGCAATCCGGTTGGATAAACGGTGGTTTTGATACGATTGAATAGCCCCCCACATTACCAAAGAGCAAAATGTCACTTACAGAAACAGGTTCCTTAAAGTCATGATATAAACAATCTTGTTCCAAACAAGTGTATCCCATAATATCTGTGATTCCCGAACTATAATTCGCATTGACAGAACCTGCAGAATGGACCACTCGATAAGGCACTTCCTTGAACTTGCAAATTTCACCGGCATTGTAATAGCAACTGTCCACGGTTACAAATTGTTTACCTCTAATAGACTTGATATTATCCACACGGGTTGCCAGTGATATAAACTTTGATATGAGGGTAGTACCCGGTTCTGAAAACAGAATAGGTTTCTTTTCTGAACCAGAAAAGAACTGCGCCATAGTTCCAGCCACTACGCGGGCGTAATCATCATAAGTCGGAACATGATCCCCAAACTGAATAGCGAGAGAAGGATCCATTTGTCCGAACATACCACTTCCAACGTCAACGTAGTCTACGGCTCCGTCAAAATAGTTAGAGATGACATCCAATAAACCGTCAATTCTATTTTGCCAAGCCTCTAATCCCCGTGCACGACTTATATGGCAGTGTACACCGCTCAAAACGACATTGCCGCATGCCTTTAGACAATCAATCGTACGTCGGAAAGATTCACTGTCTTTTTCCAGACCAAAACGTGAAATGTATCCAGCACCAATATCCATGTTAACACGGATACCGACCCTTATAATCTTGTTTGAATGAATGCGGGATATTTCAACGACACGTAAAGCTTCATCCTCACTGTCTATATTAGATATGCCCCCATTAAGAATATGCTCCTCCATACAACGGCCTTTACAAGGTCCGTTATAAATAATCTGACTGTCCGGATAGCCCAATCTTTTTGCTAAAGTATATTCCATATCGGACACAACCTCGGCATATCCCCCCATCTGTTTAACTAAATTACATATGTAGGGGGTATAGTTGGTCTTATAAGAGTAAGAAGGAATATAGTTATCGTAAACAGCACGGAAAGAGTCACATAATGATTGGAAGTTTTCACAAAAATCTTTTTCATGAAACAAATAGAATGGGGTTCCATAATCATGGACTAATCTTAGGATTTCACTATCCAATGCACTTTTCGTATCGGGATCCTTGGTATAAAACGGAAAATCTAACAGATATTTATTCATAAAAACAGTTTAAAATTTCAATACGGTTCCCGCATCAAATAGTTATAGCTCTTTACTCCCTCAAATGTCAATATATCTTCATTACACATAAAGCCATTATTCAAAAACACTCTTTGCGACGGTATATTCTTGTCTTTAACTTTTGCTATTAATTCTTTAATACCCATCCGATTTGCCTCTTCTATGCCCAATCGAATAATAACATTACCCAAACCTTTTCCACGACTTTCTGATGATATAGAATAATCAATCTCAGCTTTACCCTCTTCAATATTGAATCGGACTTGACCAACAAGAGCGCTATTCTTAACTAGAATAAAGATTTGAACATCATCTCTTTGCATACAATTGGCAAACCATTGACAATGACCACCATATTCAATAGGATCTGTATTAAACGCATTGTTACGAACAGTAGAATCATTGGCCCAATGAAACAACAAATCTAAATCTTGAAAACGTACATTCCTAAGGTAATAACCATCTTGTAAGTTATGAAATAGCTGGCAATAGTTTTGACGAATGTCTTTCCCTATAGATGCGCAAGGAACCGTTGATGCATTAAGAGCATCCATATCTATATAGGGGTGCTCCACATTGCCCAAACCGATTACCCATCCTTTAGCAGTGACAAGATTATAGAAATCCATCTGATTATCTACAAACCACCCTGCCGCAACTTTTGTATTACAAAACAAAGCCTCAATGCACACTGTACTTGCTGAACAAATAACGAGATCTGACTGCCTAAACAAATCAGCCATTTGTTCAGCTGAAAGGCCTGAACAATATGTAAGGCGTCTATCTTGTGATATAGGGTGGATTGGTTTATAGGCATCACCTACAACTGCGGTTATTGATTTAATATTTTTGCTCTCAAGAAGATTACTTGCATAGTAACCGGTTGCATCAAAATCATCACAACCGCCAAATGTAATAGTAACTTTTTCTATACCCCCTATAGTATGACAACGCTGTTTTTTTACAGCTTCGATAAACGGATGACGGAGCAACGCCCAATCAAACCCCAAACAGAGTTTGGTATAGGGCTCTACATCAAACAAGGATTCATCCGTTAACCCATGGTTTATCACAACATCAGCCACATAATGCTTGTCGTGCATATCATCCACACACACCAGACAGCATCCCTTTTCTTTAATGGCACGCTGGTAATCAGTAGTAAAGAAATAGTTGTCAAGTACCACAATTTCGTCACCTTGCAAAAGGGAAAGGAACTCATCATAATGTGATTCTTCCTGTAAGGGGATGAAAGGACATACTTTCTCCATCTCACTTACCTGATATGAGGTAGGATGACAAGTAAAGAAGGTACAATCAAAATCGTCCTTCAGCATATCGGCCAAAGCCAGAGTACGAATAAAGTGACCGTAGCCGATGGTAGCACTTGCATCGGCACGGAAATAGATTTTTTTCAAGAAAATGAAATGAATTAAATTGAAATTATTGGAAATTCTTCACCACATCAAGCACAAGAGTTCCAGAGTGTGGGCCTCGACTGTACCGTATGATAACATCTATATTCTTCTTTTGACGTGCCGGACAAGAGGCAAATATAAGAAAGACAAACCGGATCAAGTGTCCGCATCTGCTTACATAACTCTACAATGCGATGCAAACCATAATACGCACGTATCAAACGCCAATCATCAAGATTGCCATACTCAAGTACTCGCTGAACCACTTGTTGAGGGGCAGGCATCCATAGAAGCTTGAGACATATCAATGTCCCAAAACAAAAAGGGTGACAACCTACTCAAGCATTCTTTTTCGTCCATATACAGTTTCTTTTGCTACAAAAAAACAAATGAAGAAAACATCAAAAGAAAAGTGCTTCTTCTTTATGCATAAATACCTTCCTCCATAATGTTCAGTCTCAATATTCCGTCCATATCTTCACGCAATCTTACGATATCCACCGCGCAGCCAAACAAGTATTGAAGCTCTTCTTTGATGTGAACTAAACTAAACATGCTGGGCGTTTGCAATTCAACATAAACATCCACATCACTCTCAACAGTTTGTTCATCACGCGCTACAGAACCGAATATTCCCATACGCATAATGCCATATTTAGAAGCATTTTCGGCCATGTACTTACGCAAAAGAGTGATGTATTCAGATGTTGCCTTCATGTCTCTTTGTTTTTACTACACACAAAGATAAATATCGAAACTAAAATAAAAACTGGCCGGAATCATGAAAAATCGGCTCCTAATCAGAGAAACTTTTGTTTTACCTTACTATTAATCCCCAATAGTTCTTGATGTTTCTCCAAGTATTCATAAATCATCTTATTCTCAATAGGAGCATTCTTGTAAAGCTGCTTATAGATTTCATTCATCAGCAAAAAATCGGCTTCCTCATCAACAGTCAAACGATAACTAAGCTTATTATAAGGATATTGTTTGCAAATATTTTTTTCATTACGAGCTATGTAAGGGCAAACATGCTCTCTTTCTTCAGGGGTTTTAGCATGGTGATAAGCTTCATTTAAAGCATGCTTTGTAAATACCTCTACAGAAGTACCCAATGGAGTTTCTTTACAATACATATAATCCGCATCACCCCAGTTTTCTATCATTTCATCAGCCAAATGCCAATCAACACACGGATTATCGCAAGTGGCCCTGACAATCAATTCAGGGTTATATTTCTCTGCACAATGATAGAAGCGCCCTAAAACATCATTTTCACTACCTCGACAATATTCTATCTTCTTATTTTCCAAAAAATCGGCCAGTTTATCATTCAAAGGTGTGTCTGGTATAGCAAATACAACCTTATCTATTTTCAAGGACTTATTGAGACGCATATTAACATGTTCGAGAATTGAAAGCCCACTGTTTCCCAACTCCATCAATACCTTCTCTGGCAGTCTTGATGAAGTCAAACGCGCTTGCACAATACAAAGTGTATTCACCATATTGTCCACCCTCCATCTACTTGAATATTCTGTCCCACTACATATTTGGATGCATCTGATGCCAAAAAAAGCAATGCACCTTTTAAATCCTCAGGATTGCCAATGCGCCGGGAAGGATTTTTACCTGCCAAACGACTTACAAACTCTTCATTCTTTTGTACAGAAGGCGAAGGAAAAGGTCCTGGAGAAATGGCATTTACACGAATATTATCACCTATTAGATATTCACCAAAGAATTTGGTCAGTTGAATGACTCCGGCTTTGGAGGCTCCGTATTGAGGAGGATTAAAATTTGGGTTGCAATCACCGTCGTAAACCTTAAAGTCAGGAACCACCACACCGTACATAGAAGCGATGTTCACAATATTTCCAGACTTTTGTTCTCTCATATAAGGAATTACTTCGCGTATACACTTGTAAACACTACCTATAATACCATCAAATGAATAAGCCAAATCCTTGTCACTAACTTCTTCAGGATATTGACCGGACAGATATACTGCATTATTCACCAAAATATCAATACTACCATATGTTTTATTCACATCAGCAAAGCATTTTTTGATGCTCTCTGTGTTCGAAATATCCAAAGGGCAGAAATAGATATTGGAAACAATGGGAAAAGCCAATTTAAACTTTTGTTCATCTCTACCGGCCACAACAACTTTTGCCCCTGCTTCATTAAGAGACTGTACAAAAGCTTTTCCCAAATAACCGTAGCCGCCAGTGACAATGGCTACTTTATTCTCCAAAGAGAAAAAGTCTAAAACATTCATATTATAACCAATTAGAAGGATTCAACAAATAAGTTTCTTTCACAGTTATCTGTTTAGCCAACTCCTCAACCTCTTTCGTACAGATGGCCACATTGATATTGTTCTGCAACTGACTTATATTATCAACCCCTATCAATACACCATCAATAAAGGGGTTTCGAAGCACAAAACTTAATGCACATTGTTCAATGGTGATAGAATGCACTGCACAATAGGATCTAATCTGCAATAAATAAGGTTTCAATGGTTCCATCTGCCCACTAAGGCTACCCAGATCCTTAAAAAAAAGTCCCTGCAAAAATACAGAACGAGTATGTATCTCTACCCCAGACTGCTTAAGTTGAGAAAGATAAACATCGAACTGCCGATCGAAGAGATTATAAGGAAATTGTAAAATATCAAACTCTACTCTATTATCTAACAAATATTGCAGTTGATTGATATCATAAAGCGAAAAACCAATTTTTTCTACTTTTCCCTCTGCTTTGAGTTGCTTCATCTCTTCCCATAATTGAGGATGGGATTGATAGAACTCAAAATGATGAACAAGATAACCATATAACTTCTGTTGATGGAGCTTCTCTATAGAAGAAGCGAATACGGTAGCAACATTTTCTTTAGACTGGGGATATTTGGAAATAATCTGAAACTGAAGATTATTTTCAGAAAGAGACCTTCCTAAAACGCTCTCACTACTTCCATAGGCAGAGGAGGTATCAAACGTATTAATTCCGCTTTTCTTTGCCCACCTCAATATCTGCCCGACCTCATCTTGGTGTACCTGCCCAAACTGATTATTTATTCCATAGTCAAGTCCGAACTGTACGGTACCGAGAACAAGCTTGTTTACGCAATTCATTTCGCTACAAATTCTATAACCTTTTTAATCACATACTCCTGTTCCTCGTCCGTCAGCGTGGGATACATCGGAAGACTCAGACAATGTTCGTAATACTCTTCTACTATAGGTAAATCGCCTTTCCTATTTCCCCACTGCTGATAGTAAGGCATCAGATGAAGCGGAGCATAATGAACCTGCGCATAGACATTGTTCTCGTGCAGATAATTATAAAGGCCCAAGCGGTCAGCTACTTGAATGATATAAAGGTGATAAGCATGATAGACATCGGCAGCATTGAACGGAGTCTTGATACCATCTATTCCGGAAAACGCTTCATTATAGCGTCTCACGATTTCATGGCGGCGGTCAAGACCTGCTTTCGCACGCTCCAGCTGAGAAATACCCAAGGCAGCCTGAAAATCAGTCAGACGGTAATTGTAGCCTAACTCCTGCATCTCGTAATACCAGCCACCATGATGCTCGTGCAATAAAGCAGGGTCTTTCGTAATGCCATGCGTACGGTAAAGACAAAGCTTGTCATAGAGCTCCTTGCTGTTGGTGGTCACCATGCCTCCCTCACCCGTAGCGATATGTTTCACGGGATGGAAAGAGAATACGGCACAGTCGGCAAAACAACCGTTGCCACAATGTTGTTTCTTGCCTTTACTGTTCATGAAATAGCCACCGGGAGCATGACAGGCATCCTCGATAATCCACAAGCCGTACTCGTCGGCAAGCTTTCTGAACTCTTCCAGATCCAAAGGATAGCCTGCAAAATCAACCGGAACAATACCTTTGTAAGTACCGCGAGGAGAAGCTTTAAGCATGGCTTCGAGTTTACGGATATCCATGAGGTAAGTATCCTTGTCAATATCACAGAATACCACCTCGCCGCCACAATAGCGAATGCAGTTGGCACTGGCAGCAAAGGTCATGGGAGTGACAATCACCTTGTCACCCGGCTTTACATTCAGTGCGGTAGCTGCAAGATGAAGCCCCGAAGTAGCATTGTTCACCGCTACGGCATATTGTGCACCTACATATTCGGCAAATTTCGTTTCAAATTCCCTGATTTTGGGACCTTGTGTCAGGTAATCGCTTTTCAGGGTATCGATGACTGCCCGGATGTCCTCATCTGTGATATGCTGACGACCGTATGGAATAGGCTTGCTTATCATTTCACCTCGAAATTAGGGTCAACGTATTTCTTTATATTCTCGCGCATAGTCTCTACTGTCTCCCACTCCGTATTGTTGTCACTGCTGTAGTGGAAACCGTCGGGAACGGGTACTGCATTGTGATGTCTGATGAACTCTTCGCGACTGTGCTTGAAAGATACGGAAGGAAGAATGACATAATATCTGCCCAAATCGATTGTATCAAGAGCATCGGTTACAGTAATCATCTCCTCGTGCAGTTTCTCTCCCGGACGGATGCCCACTTCCACCTGCGGCAGATTGGGTGCAATGGCGGTAGCCACGTCCTGGATATGATAGGAAGGAATCTTAGGAATAAAGATTTCACCACCCAGGTGATGTCCGATGGCATACATGACCAAAGCGACACCGGCTTCCAGTGAAATGTTGAAACGGGTCATGCGCATATCGGTTATGGGAAGTTCCTTCGCCCCGTTGTCACGCTTGTTGATAAAGAAAGGGATTACGGAACCGCGGGAACCCATCACATTGCCATAACGGACTACGGAGAACCTGATGTCCTTGGAACCGCTGATATTGTTGGCGGCAGTAAACAGCTTGTCGGAAGTGAGCTTGGTGGCGCCATAAAGATTAATGGGGGCACAAGCCTTGTCAGTAGAAAGGGCCACCACATGCTGTACACCGGTGGCAAGAGCAGCCTTTATCACATTCTGCGCACCGTGTACATTGGTTTTGATGCACTCTTCGGGATTGTATTCAGCGGTATCCACCTGCTTGATGGCGGCTGCATGGATAATCACGTCCACTCCTTCGCAAGCCCGCGTCAGGCGTTCGAGGTCACGGACATCACCGATAAAGAAACGCAGTTGCGGATACTTATGACCGGGATATTTCTGTTTCAGCTCAAATTGCTTCAGCTCATCGCGGGAGTAAATAATAATTTTCTTTACTTGCGGATAATCACGGAGAATGGTTTCCACAAACTTCTTTCCGAAGGAACCCGTTCCTCCGGTAATCAATACGGATTTATTGTTAAGCATTATATGAAAAGTTTTATTCATCGATATATTCCCATGGATAGGGATTGTCTGTCACATTCTGAAATTCATCAACCGCTTCCTGCTGTTCGGGAGTAAGTGATAAGGAATCCCAGGAGGCGATGATGGAACGGCCTTCGTCGGCCAAAGACTCGTCGAACACTTCACCGTAGCAGGCGGTAAGCAGACGGAGCTTCAGTAAGGAAGCGGGAAGGGCGTCGAGCACATCCCAACAACAGTCCAGCACTTCCTGGACATGCTGCTGCTTTTCGCCATGGTCCACAAAAGAGGCGCTGTAACCCATAAGAAGGGCAAGACAGACATTTGCCTGCTCTTCGATGGTAGTGCCTTTTACACCCGACCGGTATAAAGCCATGGTAAGACGGTAGACCTCACCGTTCCGCCGTGACAAGTCATCGCTATAGACGGGACTGCCGTCCATACCCAAATACATCAGTTCGTGCGCAGCACGCTGAAGAGTGATTGCTTCTTCGGAAAGAGACATAAGCAATTATAGAATTAAGAATTAAAAATTAAAGTTCAGCCGATTACTTCTATAAGATCGGGATGGATAGTGGCCATGGCAACAGCTATGACACCTTGTATTTCGATAACCACGCGACGGTCACGTGCGCCTTTCACCTTCAGAAACACACCCTCTTGCCCCTCAAATTCACCGCCGGTAATCCGGACTTTGGTGCCTTTGGACAAGTTCAATTCATCCGGTTGAAAATAAAGAAGATGATCATCGTAAGTGCCGGATACGGCAATGAAACGCTGCATCTGACCGTCTGGGACAATAATCTTCTGCCCACTGCGGGTATCGGTGATATATTGCAGATAAGTGACTTGAGATTTTACACGCTGCACATCGGAAGGACGGGCATGGACAAAAAGCAGATTATGAACGACCGGAACCAGAGCACGGACTTTTTTCCCTTTTTTTATACATATCTTGTATTGCATAGGAATGAAACAGCCCAAATTTTCTTTCTTGAGCAGATGCATGGCATCTGGTTCTCTGCGGTAGGTGGCACGCATAGCATACCAGATTTCGACCTCTTTCTCTATTCCCATTTTTATGCTTTTGTTCAGACAAGGGTGTTCTCCTGGGGCTTTGAACCTCTTGCATACACTTGAAATTCAATTACTTGCGGACACTTTATGTAGAATACGACAAGCTTTATGCCCTTCTTGTCAACAGATTTTTTGCAGTCATTCATTACCTGTCAGGTAAAATGCTGTAAACGAATCTATTGCAAGCAAAAAGCGTTCAATAGACGTTCGTTTTTTGAACGTCAATATTTAAGAAAACTAAAGAGGGAAGATTACTTAAAAATTAGTAAAAGGAAGAAGTTAGAGAAATACAATGCAATAGGCTTACTGACAAAGTATTATACTCACTAAAAAGAAATTTATAGAATATTTTTATTAAACATTTTGCGAGATTCAAAAATACACGTTATCTTTGCGTTCATTAAACGAACGTTTAAAAAACACCTTTTCCAAACGAAATATTCCACTGTATAACAAATAATTACATTGAAATAAAAAATATCGTGTTTATAGAAATCAGATTCCTACAAACACGATATCAATTAAAAAAGAAATTACTATTCTCAGAAGTTAAAGATACCCAATTCCGGGAAAGTAGCCCCTTGCACTGCAAAACAGATTCCGAAGCAAGCCGCACTTACAATCCAAAGAATAACCAGCGTCCACTTCAAACCGGAATTCATCGGCTGCCATTTGAATATCTGACTGAAGATGGCCCATACAAGACTGACCAAAGGAATTCCTACCAGCAAGATTCCTGCAATGTACATCACAATGGCAGACAACGGAGAAGTAGGCAGTACCACATCAGCCATCGGGAAAAAGGAAATGAGAGCCGCACCGCCACCAACAGCCACCGCTATCGCAGCAAACAACAACGCCACAAATACCACTCCAAATACAAACAATACCGGACTGCAGATAATGGCAAATATCACCAGACAGATTTTCAAGAACCAGCCGACAATCATCACCAATGCATCTCCCAACTTCTGCAAGAAAGTACGGGGTTTGTCCGACCTCATATAATCATTCACCCCATTGGCAACCTTCTCAAAACCGTCCGTCACCGTCTTTCCGATATTCTCCACCGTAACGGCCTCGCCACGCATACTCAACTTCTCGGCCGCTGTGCGGGCTTCCGGTATAACCAGCCAACACACGATATAGACCGGTATCAATGTCCCTACCCCACAAATCAAGATGACAAGCAGTAACAGTCGAAGTAAAGTTACATCCCATCCCAGGTAGGCAGCCATTCCACTGATGACACCACCCAGCATTTTGTCATCCGGATTGCGGTATAGACGACGGCGTGTAGTGCCATAAGCGGTATTGCTGTTCCAAGCACCGGCACCATAGCCGCCCCCGGCACTCGTGCTACCGGAATCGGCACTAGCACTCTCTCCTTCCGCCTCCATATCTTCCGGCTTTCCCATGCGGGCAATCACCTCTTCCACATCGGCTATCGTGATTACTTGCGAACCGGCCGACAATTTCTCGGCAAAGAGTTCGGAAATACGGCGTTCAATATCATCTACAATCTCGTCGGCACCGACTTCCTTGCGGAAGTGCATCTTGAGATTACTCAGATAATTATCCAAAAGACGGTATGCGTCATCATCAATATTGAAAACGGTTCCACCTAAATTTACAGTTAATGTCTTTTTCATAACACACTATTTATTTACAATTTGACTATTTACGATTTACTATTTACCATTCGGCGAATGCAGCATATTCTCTGTGGGCATTTCAAGAATTGCTGATGTGATTCACCGTATCGTTCAACTCTTTCCAGGATGTTTCCAGTTCACCGAGAAAGACTTCTCCTTTTTCCGTCAACCGGTAATATTTACGGGGAGGACCTTGTGTAGACTCAATCCATTCATACCCCAAAAGGTCGTCGTTCTTCAAACGGGTGAGCAACGGATAAAGTGTACCTTCCACCACAATCAGTCTGGCTTCTTTCAACTTCTGAATGATATCCGAAGCATAAGCCGGCTCTTTGTGAAGCAGCAGCATGATGCAATATTCAAGCATGCCCTTGCGCATTTGCGACTTTACATTGTTTACATCCATAATGGTATTTACTATTTGACAATTTACGATTTACTATTTTGCTGCGCAATAGAGTAATGAGTGTCCTTATTCATTCTATTGTTGTTCCTTGTATGGCACAAATATATGTATTATATCAGTACCTTGCATTACAAAGTACCATATATTAAACATTATTAACAAGAAAAGTAGTTCACGCTACTCTATAACATCAGTAACGTGAACAGAGAGGGAAAGGGATATTTACCGATAGATAACAATTTTATCCAATATACCGGTCAGACTCGCAATTGCTACTCCGTAGTTGGTTATGGGGATGTGCTGTGCGCGGGCATGGGCTATACGATTGAGAACGTACTTCCGGTTGAACATGCAAGCGCCGCAATGGATAATTAAATCATATCGGGACAAGTCTTTGGGAAAGTCATTTCCAGATACAAAGTCTATCTGCAATTCCTCGCCGATGCGCTTTCGTAGCAGGCGGGGAATTTTGACGGTACCGATGTCCTCGGTCAGCGGGGCGTGGGTGCAAGCTTCGGCTATCAGTACACGCGATTGGGGGGTCAGGCTATGGATAGCGGCAGCTCCCTCCACGAAGGCATTGATATCTCCTTTGTAGCCGGCAAAAAGAACCGAGAAGGAAGTAAGACTACTTTCGGCAGGCTTTTGTTGATAGACGATGGGGAATACTTGTGAATCGGTGATTATCAGCTTAGGCGGACGGGCAAGGGCTTGCAGGGAGGCTTGCAGCTTGTCGGTGGTGCAGCTCATCACTAAGCACTTTTTATCCAACAGTTCGCGGATGGTCTGCACTTGCGGAAGAATGAGACGACCTTTGGGGGCTTGTATATCCTGGGGCATCACCAGCAGGACGACATCTCCTTCACTTACCCAATTGCCCGTGATAGTCTGCTCACCAAAATTCTCGGGAAGCTTTTCGAGAATAGCATCGAAAATGCCTTGAATGCCGGTACCCTCTTTGGCACTGACCACAACGGGAGCCTGCCCGCATTCCTTTTCAATCCGAAGCACCACGGAAGCGGTGTCTTGACGGGAATCGGCTTTATTCAGTATCAGTATCACGGGGATTTCGCGCGCAGCCAGTAGCTTTAGCCATTGCTGTTCCAGCGTTCCGTCAGCTTCATAAAGCAAGAGGGCGATGTCCGCTTTCTCCACCGTCTTTAAGGTACGCTCCACGCGCATACCGCCCAGTTCGCCTTCGTCGTCATCAAAACCGGGGGTATCGATAAAGAGGCACGGGCCCAAAGGATATACTTCCATGGCTTTGGTTACGGGATCGGTAGTAGTGCCGGGCGTTGCGGATACCAATGCCGTGTCTTGCCCGGTCAAGGCATTGACAAGGCTGGACTTTCCGCTGTTCCGTCGTCCAAAGACGGCAATGTGCAGGCGGTTGGAACGAGGTGTATTATTCATAAATCCGAAATCTAAAATCTAAAGTCTCTTTTCCCCTCCCCTATCTCCTGAAGATTACGTTCGGCTATCGCCCGTATCTTGGGGTTCGGGATATGCTCCATCTCCTCACGAATCAGCTGTATGCCCTTCTCCTTGGTTTCGGAGGAGGCATAGTCCTCCAGATATTCTTTTAATGTCATCAGTGCATTGGGCTGGCAGCAGTTTGCTATCTGTCCGCGCTTGACGAGCGACATGAAGCGGTCTCCGGTACGTCCCTCGCGATAGCAGGCGGTGCAGAAGCTGGGGATATGCCCCAGGTCGAGCAGCCAACTCACCACTTCATCCAGCGTGCGCCGGTCGCTCACATCGAATTGGGAGGAATCTTCCTCTTTGGCTTCCGGCACGGCATAGCCTCCCACGCTGGTGCGCGAACCGCCGCTTATCTGCGAAACGCCCAGTTCGAGCACCCGACGGCGTACGGCTTCCGACTCACGGGTGGAAATAATCATTCCCGTATAAGGCACCGCAATGCGGGTAACCGCCACAATACGGCAGAACATCTCATCCGAGATGGCATCGGGAAAATCCTCGGTCGAAATATCATCTGCCGGACAGATACGCGGCACGCTGATGGTATGCGGACCCACGCCAAAGGTAGCTTCCAGATGTTCGGCATGCATCAGCAGTCCTACGAAGTCATAACGATAGGTGTTCAGACCGAACAATACGCCGATACCTACGTCGTCGATGCCACCCTCCATAGCACGGTCCATCGCTTCGGTGTGGTAGGCATAATTACTTTTCGGTCCCGTGGGATGCAAGGCTTCGTAATGCTCTTTGCTGTAAGTCTCCTGAAAAAGGATATAAGTGCCGATGCCAGCCTCCTTCAGCAGCCGGTAGTTCTCCACTGTAGTGGCGGCTATGTTGACATTCACCCGGCGGATGGCCCCATTCTTGTGATGAATGCTGTAGATGGTGCGGATAGACTCTAAGATATAGTCGATAGGGTTGTTTCGAGGGTCTTCTCCGGCTTCCAGCGCCAGGCGTTTATGCCCCATGTCCTGCAAGGCGATAACCTCGCGGCGTATCTCCTCTTGCGAGAGTTTCTTGCGGGGGATGGTACGGTTCTTGGCATGATACGGGCAATAGACGCAACCGTTCACGCAATAGTTGGAAAGGTAAAGCGGGGCAAACATCACAATGCGGTTGCCATAGAATTTCCGTTTGATTTCACGTGCCAGATGATAGATGCGCTGCACCAGTTCCGGCTCGTCACATTCCAGCAGCAGGGCCGCCTCCCGATGGGAAAGCCCCTGGCACAAAGCAGCCTTGTCAATCAAACTTTCGATGAGCGGACGGTTGTTGCGGTTTGCCTGCGCATACTCCAATGTATCCAATATCTCCTGGTGATTGATGAATTCTTCCGCTTGTCTTGACTTTATGTTATACACTTCGTAAATTGATAATTGGTAATTAAAATAAAGAATGAAGATTTGAAAATTATCAATTATCAACGGTCAATTCTCCATTCTCATAATCTCCTCTCTCTTTTGATACCTCGTAGCCTATCCCTTTCAGTTGTTCCTCCAATTTTAGCAAACCTTCTGCCGCTTCGGCACCCGCAGAAGCTTTGTTATCATAGAGGGAGTACTTCGCCCGCTGATGAGAAGGCGAAAGATTAGGCATCACGACATTGGCGCCAGCCAATATTCCCCGTTCCCGTCCGTCCGGAGCAAGTGTGGCCAGGGCAGTGGTAGCAGGTATCAGTGCCGCGGGATGCATCAACCGGAAGATAGAAAGCAACTTCAACGTCAACTCCATATCTCCCGGCGGAAAAGAGGAAAACGGAGTATCGTGATGCGGAAGAAAAGGTCCCATGCCTATCATCTCCGGCTGAAACCGTTCGATGAAGAGAATGTCTTCTACCAAATGGTCCACCGTCTGGTAAGGACTGCCCACCATGATTCCGGTTCCCACTTGATAGCCTATCTCTTTCAGCCAGTCCAAGCATTGCAACCGATGGGAAAGGGACATCTCCGCAGGATGAAGCCGGTGATAATGCCCTTCGTTGCAGGTTTCGTGCCGCAACAGATAGCGGTTGGCACCTGCCAGGAAGAAACGTTCGTAGGCTTCCCGCGATTTCTCGCCCAAGGATAAGGTAATGGCACAATCCGGGAAGGATTGCCGGATGGCGGCAACTGTCTCCACCATCCCCTCATCCTTCACCGCCGGCGCTTCGCCCCCTTGCAGCACAAAGGTACGGAAACCCAACCGATAGCCTTCATGGCAACACGAAAGAATCTCCTCCTGCGCCAGCTCATAACGGACTATGTTCCGGTTCTCCTTCCGTATGCCGCAATAGTAGCAGTTATTGCGGCAACGGTTGGTTATCTCAATCAGTCCGCGAATGAAGATTTTATTGCCAAAGCAGGCAAGCGCTTCTTCCCGGGCAAGCTCCTGCAGGTAGGCTGCAAGTTCTGTGTCCCGACAAAGAAGCAAGGCTTTATACTCTTCGGCATCCAGCCTGCGATTGCTCCGCAATTTGTCAATCAAATGCTTCATATAAACGGACAAAGGGCTAATACGTCTCTTTTCTCTTTGCCAACTCCTGCGTCAGCTGGCGCTTTCCGGCAGTTATTTCATTATGCGAACATGGCCCGGTAATACAACCACCCTCGCAAGCCATCACTTCAATAAATTGCCCCGGAGCCTTGCCCGACTTGGCGTAAGCACGCAACGCACCGATAGCCTTCTTATCCAGATTAGCCACTTGTACGGCATTGATTTTATCTGCCTCTTCCTTCAGATAGGCTTTCACGGCACCCATCACGCCTCCTGCCTGCGCAAAACCATGCGCCTCGCGCACGGAAGTGAAACTCATGGAATAGGGCTTTGCCTGCTCCATCTGAATATCCAGCCCGGCAAGCACGGAAGCCACCTCCTCGAAAGTCATGATAAAGTCCACCGCCTCGTCGCGCTGCGCCTCTTTGCGCTTGGCAACGCAAGGACCTATGAAGACCACCTTCGCATCCGGATACTTCTCTTTAGCAATGCGGGCAGCATAATACATCGGCGAACCGGTGCCCGACACGTAAGGCTTCATGGCAGGAATATGCTTGTTCACCAACTCTATATAAGACGGACAGCAGGAAGTCGTCATAAACTTCTGACCCTCCTCCAGCTTCTCAATCAGCTCGTGCGCCTCGTTGCTGACGGTATCCATCGCTCCCTGAGCCACCTCGATGACATCCGTAAAACCGACCTGTTTCAATGCGCCATATACTTGTTCAATAGTCGTCTTGAACTGCCCCAGGATGGACGGAGCCACGATAGCCACCACCTGCTCACCCTTGCGGATTCTGTGCAACACGTCGAACACCTGCGATATTTCGAAAATTGCTCCGAATGGACATGCATTGAGACACTTTCCGCAATAGATACATTTGCTTTCGTCAATATGCTCTATCCCCTTCTCATCCTTACTGATGGCTTTCACGGGACAAGCTTCCTCACAAGGTACGGGAATATAAACAATGGCATGGTAGGGACAACTCTTATGGCAGATGCCGCAACTGATACACGCATCATGGTCAATCCATGCCTGCCCGCTCTCCTTGACGTGCACTGCCTTCTTGGGACAATTTACCTGGCAACTGCGTGCCGTACATCCGCGGCAGAGGTTCGTAATCTCGTAGTTAATCTGCACACATGCCGAACAAGCTTCGTCAATCACACACATGATATTGTCTTTCGGCCTGCCATTTTCCGCTCTGTCCAGTGCACGGGCAGCGTACTCCGACAAGGGGGTCAGCTCATCCGTCTCGTCCTCCATATCGAGTCCCAGAAGCGGCAATGACTTGTACTTCCACACCGCGCGCTCTTTGTGCACACAGCAGCGTCCCGCGTGCTTGGACCTCTTCGGACTCAGCTCGATGGGCAGCCGGTCTATTTTATCCACAAGTTCGTTGTTATTCCACAGCTTTACCAGTTCCTTCAGTAATCTGTGGCGGACAATCATAATGTTGCTCGTAAATGCCATAATTTTTAAAATCAAAATTAGTTAGTTCGGTAACGGTCTGCAAAGATAACGATTGTTTCACAAAAAAGGCTTAACTTTACACCCCAAACAGTATAAATACAACCGATATGTTTACCATAAGAAAAGCAACGACAGCAGACTGCGCACTGATTCAGAAACTTGCGCAGCAGATATTCCCTGTCACGTATAAGGATATCCTTACTCCCGAACAGACCGACTACATGATGGAATGGATGTATTCATTGGACAATATCCGCAAGCAAATGGAAGAGGAAGGTCACGTCTACTTCCTGGCCTACGAAGAATGTGAAGCGGCGGGCTATGTGTCCGTACAGCAGCAAGGAGAAAATTTATTCCACCTGCAAAAGATTTATGTGCTCCCCTATTACCAGGGTGCACATTGCGGCAGTTTCCTCTTTCGCGAAGCCATCAAGTACATCAAGGAAGTGCATCCCGGCCCTTGTCTGATGGAATTGAATGTGAACCGTAACAACAAGGCACTGCAGTTTTACGAACATATGGGAATGCGGAAACTCCGTGAAGGGGATTTCCCGATAGGAAACGGATATTACATGAATGACTACATCATGGGACTGGAAATCTGAGCCCCGGCATTAAAAGCCCTCCAAAAACTAAAGGCTGCGCAGTTCATTACGAACATTGCGCAGCCTTTAGTTTTATCTTTCGTTTCCGATTACTTCGCCACCTTTTCAAGCCATTTCAGCATGAACAGCATGGTGAACATCGAAATGCAGCACGCTACTACAAATACCGTCCACGTCATCCAGATAGGAATACTTTCGTAAAGGATAGCACCGATAACGAGCAACTGATTACCAATGGCAGTAGCGCCGAGCCAACCGCCCTGCATGATACCCTGATATTTGGGAGGAGCCACCTTGGACACGAATGAAATGCCCAACGGAGAAATGTACAATTCGGCAACAGTCAATATCAGATAGGTAACCATCAGCAACAGCGGAGTCACCTTCACCGGAGAGGTACCCAAAGCGATTATATCCTTGTGCATCGGCAAGTTGCTTACATAAGAACCGATAGCCATTATAAGGAAGCCGGTGGCAGCAATACCCATACCGATGGCAATCTTCCGCGGAGTGGAAGGCTCTTTACCCTTGGCACGCTGTGCTGCAAAGACAGCCATGATGACCGGTGTCAGAGATACAACGAAAATCGGGTTCAAAGACTGGAACAGCTCAGCTGAAATAGCCATGCCGAATAAATTCAAATCTGTATATTCCTTGGCAAAATACGTCAGTGTCAACCCATTCTGATGGAACGAGAACCAGAAGAAAATTACCACACCGAATACGGCAAACAATGCATACATGCGCTGTCTTACCTCTTGTGCATTCATCTCCACTGCAGTGGCATCGCCCGCTTTTGCAGCAACCTTCTTGCTGGGATCGGGGAATTTCTTTCTGTTGATGACGAAAATTACCAAAGAGAGAACCATAGCCAGGATAGCTACACCGAATGCATAATGGAAACCAGTGGTGAACACGTTCAGATATTCATTGGCAAATACCGTCATATCCGTTACGGGTGTTCCGGAAATAGTGGCTTTGGCTGCCAATGCGCTATAAGTGTCCACAGCCTCGGGAGTCAGCGTTCCTGCCAGATGTCCGTGGCAAAGGGCAGGCAGGTCGGCATCATAATTGTAGCCGAATGTGGACAACCACCAGTTACGCACGCCTACTGCGGCAAACGGGGCAAAGATGGCACCTACATTGATGAACATATAGAATAAGGAGAAACCGGAATCGCGCATGCTGGAGTACTGAGGATTGTCGTACATCTGCCCTACGAGCGCTTGAAGATTTCCCTTGAAAAGACCATTTCCGAAAGCAATGACAAACAAGGCTGCACAAGTAATCACCAGAAACAAGGTCTTATTGGCAACCGGTGTAGGAGACGGGATGGCCAGCATCAAGTAACCTACCGCCATCAAAACAATACCGGCAAAGATGGTACCTTTGTAATTACGGGTTCTGTCGGCAATAATACCACCTATCAATGCTAGAATGTAAATAGAAAAATAAAATGTTGAGTAGATCAAACCTGCCTCTTTTCCATCCAGTCCGAACTTGGCTTGCAGAAAAAGTACAAGAATGGCCATCATGGTATAAAAGCCGAAACGCTCGCCCAAATTAGCAAAAGATGCGGCAATCAGACCTTTAGGGTGTTTGTTGAACATAAAAATTAGTTTTTAGAATTAGTAATTGGATTGATTTCTTGAATAATTCCTGCAAATATATAAATTCTATTGAAGATTTCCTTATAAAATTAAAATATCTCGGCAGAAATAGAAGATTTATTCATTAAAAAGAATACAAACCTCTGCATGCACTTCCCTTACCAAATCCTTCGGATCCAACTTAAGCTGCAAACCGCGTTGTCCGGCACTGATATAGATATACGGAAACCGCAGGCACGTTTCATGGATATAGGTAGGGAAAGGTTTCTTCATGCCGATGGGTGAACACCCACCCCGGATATAGCCAGTCAGAGGTAAAAGTTCCTTAACCGGGATAAGGTCACATTTTTTGTTTCCTGACGCTTTTGCCGCCAGCTTCAAATCCACTTCGTGCTCACCCGGGATGACACAGACAAAATAACCGGATTTATCACCGTGAAGAATCAGCGTCTTGAACACGCAATTGATGTCCTCACCCAAACTGGCAGCTACATGCACTGCACTTAAGTCGTTCTCATCCACCTCGTAGGGAATGAGCTCATACGCAATCTTGGCCTTGTCGAGAAGCCTTGCTGCATTCGTCTTATTGATTTTCATAATATTCTCTATGATGAGATAATTATCACTTGATATTCAATTCTTCACGCAGGAACTTAGGCGTATAGCCTTTCTTGCTTTTAGCAACCTCTTCCGGGGTTCCGCAGGAAAGGAGTTCTCCCCCTCCCTTACCGCCTTCTGGCCCCATATCGATGATATAGTCCGCCATCTTGATGACATCGAGATTATGCTCTATGACGATGACGGTATTCCCTTTGTCTACAAGTTTGTTCAACACGTTCATCAAAACGCGGATATCTTCGATATGAAGTCCGGTAGTAGGTTCGTCAAGGATATACAGAGTCTTGCCCGTATCACGTTTGGAAAGTTCCGTAGCCAACTTCACGCGCTGGCTCTCACCTCCGGAGAGCGTGGTGGAAGACTGGCCCAACTTGATATAACCCAATCCCACTTCCTGGATAACCTTAATTTTGTTCAATATCTGAGGCACATTCTCGAAAAACTCCACCGCACGGTTGATGGTCATATCCAGCACATCGGCAATGGATTTTCCCTTAAAACGCACTTCCAGCGTCTCTCGGTTGTAACGCTTGCCGTGACATACCTCGCAAGGCACATACACATCCGGCAGGAAATTCATCTCAATGCACTTGTACCCATTGCCTTGGCAAGCTTCGCAGCGTCCGCCACTGACGTTGAAGGAGAAGCGTCCCGCCTTATATCCACGTATCTTCGCTTCGGGCAAGCCGACAAACAGATTGCGGATATCGGAAAACACACCGGTATAAGTGGCAGGATTGGAACGCGGCGTTCGTCCCAAAGGAGACTGGTCCACATTCACCACCTTGTCTATATATTCCAGCCCTTCAATACTATCATAGTCCAAAGGATCCTGCAGTGAACGATAGAACTTCTGCGAAAGAATAGGCTGCAACGTCTCGTTGATAAGCGTGGACTTGCCACTGCCGGAAACACCGGTAACGCAAATCAGCTTGCCCAGCGGGAACTCCACATCCACATCCTTCAGATTATTACCCTTGGCGCCACGCAGCCACAGACTGTGTCCATTGCCCTCGCGACGCTTGGCAGGCACCTCAATGGCACGCTCACCATTCAAGTATTGGGAAGTCAGCGTATGCGTCCGTAGCATTTCACGGGGAGTACCGGCAAAGACAACATCCCCTCCCAGTCTACCGGCTTTCGGCCCCATATCAATGACATAATCGGCGGCGAGCATCATATCCTTGTCATGCTCCACCACAATGACGGAGTTGCCAATGTCACGCAGTTCCTTCAAAGAGTGTATCAAGCGCTGGTTGTCGCGTTGGTGCAGGCCGATACTCGGCTCATCCAATATATACAGCACATTCACCAGCTGTGAACCTATCTGCGTAGCCAGGCGGATACGCTGGCTTTCACCACCGGAAAGGCTGACGGAACTACGGTTCAGCGAAAGATAATCCAGACCTACATCAAGCAGAAATTTGAGCCGTGTACGGATTTCCTTCAGGATTTCACCGGCAATCTGCTGTTGCTTGCTACTAAGATACGGGTCTACGTTTACCAGCCAGTCATACAGTTCATTGATGTCCATCGTAGACAATTCGTAGATGTTCTTGTCGTGAATGCGGAATGAAAGCGCTTCCTTATTCAACTTGGCGCCATGACACTCCGGACAAACGGCAGTCTTGGCAAACTGGTCCGCCCACTTCTGTGCCGTGGCAGAAGCATCCTTCTCCTGCAGCATCTGGATATACTTTACAACCCCCTCAAACGTCACAAAATAATCAGAAGAGGTGCCTATCAGTGAACTCTTTATCTTGATACGCTCGTCCGAGCCATAGAGAATCTCGTCGATGGCATCCTCCGGTAAGTCTTTGACCGGTGTTTTCAGCGTTGCTTCATATTTCTCCAGCAAGGCGGTAATCTGCCAGAAAATCATGCTGTTCTTGGCTTTCCCCAACGGTGCGATGGCACCTCCGGCAATGGAGAGCTCACGGTCGGGAATCACCTTGTCAATATCAATCTGGCTGACCACCCCCAACCCTTTGCATTTAGGACATGCACCTTGCGGCGAATTGAAGGAAAAGTTGTGCGGCGCCGGTTCCCGATAGGACAACCCCGTCACGGGACACATCAGCCGTTTGCTGTAATGGCGCACGCTATCCGTCTGCACATCGAGTATCATCAGCAATCCGTCACCTTGGCGCATGGCAGTGGCCACGCTGTTCTTCAGGCGTGTGTCATCCTTGTCCGTCACCACCAGCTTGTCTATCACCACCTCCACATCATGGTTCTTATAGCGGTCCAGCTTCATGCCTGGCAAGGCTTCGCACACCTCACCATCCACACGTACGTAGAGATAGCCTTTCTTGCGCACCTGCTCGAAGAGCTCCTTGTAATGCCCCTTACGGCTGCGCACCAGTGGAGCAAGGATATAAATGCGTTTTCCTTTGTAATCCTTCAGGATAAGATCGAGTATCTGTTCCTCGGTATACTTCACCATCTTCTCGCCGGAGAGATAAGAATAAGCCTCTCCTGCACGGGCATACAACAAACGAAGGTAATCATAAACCTCTGTCGTTGTACCCACCGTGGAACGTGGATTCTTATTCGTGGTTTTCTGCTCGATGGAGATAACCGGACTCAGTCCCGTTATCTTATCCACGTCCGGACGTTCCAAATTTCCCAGGAAGTTACGGGCATAGGCTGAAAAGGTCTCGATATAGCGGCGCTGCCCTTCGGCAAAAATAGTATCGAATGCCAAAGAGGACTTGCCGCTTCCGCTCAGGCCTGTAATCACAGTCAGGCTGTTACGGGGAATCTCGGCATCGATATTCTTGAGGTTGTGCACGCGCGCACCATATACATTGATATATTCTGTTTCTTCTTGCATGTTGATTTATCCTATCGTTTTAACTGCAAAAATAACTGTTTCCCCCCGAATATCAGCCGAAAAGCGCTATTTTTCAGTTTTGAAATGCACAATATTATTTCTTAACGCAATCCTTTGGTTTGAATGCCACAATATTCGTACCTTTGCAGCTACTTTGGGAAATTGTAAACATAAACCAACGATTACTGAATGAAAACGATTAACCGCATTATCTGCTCCCTGCTGCTTGCCAGTGCATGCAGTATCGGTGCAATAGCACAAGAGAATCAATCTTATTTTCTGCATACTATCGAAAAAGGACAAAGTCTCTACTCCATCGCCAGCATGTACGGCGTCAGCCAGTCGGACATCATCAAACTGAACCCCGGCAGTGACGAGAAAATATTCATCGGACGCACATTGCGTATTCCACGCAGCGCTGCCAACATACAAAAAGAAACATACCATACCATCGAAACCGGTGAGACCCTTTACCGACTGACCGTGAAATACAATGTATCTGCCAAAGCCATCTGTGACGCCAACCCGGGACTGAGCGCCGAGAATTTCCGTATCGGACAAGTAATCCGTATCCCTTCCACAACCGAGCCCCAAACCATGGTCCCGGTTGAGACACAAAGCAGCACTGTGGTTGCCAACAACAATATTCTCGGCCCCGTAGAGTCACGATGCCGTGACATGCATAAAGTGAAGCGGAAAGAAACCGTATTCAGCATCAGCCGTGAATACGGCATCAGCGAAGCCGAACTGATAGCCGCCAACCCGGAATTAAAAGGCGAAAACAAAATAAAGAAGGGAACCTTCCTCTGCATTCCCTATCCCAAAGCACAGACGGAGCAAAATATCCAGTCGCAGGCAATACCTACCGACAGCGAGCTGTTCCGTGAAAACCGGAAAAAGACAGAACGCTTCAGCACCATCAAGGCTGCCGTCATCCTTCCCTTCCTGGACGGGGTATCAAAGAGCGAGTCTTCCCGTATGGTGGAATACTACGAAGGCCTGCTGATGGCCGTAGACAGCTTGAAACGTACTGGCACTTCCATTGACTTGTACACTTACAATTCTGGTCCCGAAAGTGCCTCGCTGAACTCCATCCTGGGCAAAAGCGAGATGAAAGACATGGACATCATCTTCGGGCCTCTGTACCAACAGCACATCAAACCTCTGGCCGAGTTTGCCAAGAAACAAGACACACGCCTGGTGATACCATTCACATCGAAAGACAACACGGTATTCCAGAATCCGGCGGTCTATCAGATAAATACCCCCCAATCCTATCTGTACTCCGAGGTGTACGACCACTTTGTGCGCCAGTTCCCCAATGCCAACGTCATCTTCATTGAAGCCAGCCAGGGCACCAAGGACAAGGCAGAATTCATCAAGGGACTGAAAGATGAACTGCGCAACCGTTCCATCCCGATGAAGAGCTTGAAAGAGGATGTCACCGTAGAATCCCTGAAAACAGTATTACGCACGGACCGTGAGAATATCTTTATCCCCACATCCGGCAGTAACCTGACATTGATTAAGATACTTCCCCAATTGACCTTATTGGTGCGCGAACAACCCGAAAGCCGTATCCATCTGTTCGGCTATCCGGAATGGCAGACCTACACCAAAGACCACTTGGAAGCCTTCTTTGAACTGGACACCTATTTCTATTCCTCTTTCTATACCAACAACCTGCTGCCTGCCGCCATCAACTTTACCAAAAACTACCGCAGATGGTATGGCAAGGAGATGGACGAGCGCTATCCCAAATTCGGAATGCTGGGCTTCGATACCGGTTATTTCTTCCTGAAAGGACTTGCGCGCTATGGCTCTTCTTTCGAGAAGAACATGCAGGGACTGGATTTGATTCCCATCCAGACCGGCTTCAAGTTCCAACGGGTAAACAACTGGGGAGGCTTCATCAACAAGAAGGTGTTCTTCGTGCACTTCACCAAGAACTTTGAGCTGGTGAAGTTGGACTTTGATTAGGGATTAAGGATTAATAATCTGATAATCCACTATATAACTATTAACTTGTAGCTTGTAACTTATAACTTATAACATGAACCTGAGAACAATCATCATATTCGCCCTGCTGGTGTGTGCATGTATATTGCCCCTGCATGCGCAGGTGGGCGAGCAACGCCACAACTTCGCTGTGGGCGTCAATGGAGGCATCAATCTGAATAGCGTAAGCTTCTCTCCCTCTGTCAAGCAGAAGAATCTGATGGGTATCAACGGCGGTGTAACAGCCCGATACATTTCCGAAAAATACTTCAGTATGATTTGCGGTGCACAAATCGAGCTGAACTTCTCACAACACGGTTGGGACGAGTATTACGAGGACTATCCCACACTGAGCTACACCCGCACCATGAACTATGTGGAAATACCGTTCCTGGCACATCTGGCATTCGGCAAGGACCGCGGTTTGCAATTCTTCATCCATGCCGGTCCGCAGATAGGTTTCCTGCTTGGCGACAGCGAAAAAATAGACGGCGACTGGGACGGCACTGTAGCAGAATCCTACACCAACATCACCGTGGAACAGCACGGCAAGGCCATAGACAACAAATTCGACTACGGCATTGCAGGCGGAGCAGGCATAGAGCTGCGCACCAAGGCAGGCAATTTCATCGTAGAAGGAAGATACTACTATGCTTTATCCGATTTCTATGGCAGCACCAAGAAAGACTTTTTCTCACGCTCCGCACACGGAGTCATTACGGCCAAGATAACTTATCTCTTCGACTTGAAGAAGTAATGCTTATAGGAGACACCCGTTTCCACACGTAGGAACGACAATTTCCTCTAATGGGAACAGTATAATGGAACGGCTTAACCTCAAGCGGAAACGATAAAAAAGGCAGACCACGTATTCCGAATGAAATACGTGGTCTGCCTTTTGTTATTATCAAGTAGATAAACCTTCTTATCTTCTTAAACGGTCTGCCGCCTTCACCATCACCTCATCTTTGTAGATGGCACGGAAGGCCAGATAGTTAAGGATGATGGCTACCACCGGAAGGCAAAGCGCCCATCCTAACTGGAAAGTCATTGCATCCAAATCACCCTTCAAAATAAACATAAATACACAGAAGGCTATGTAGTAGCCTATCAGCAGAATGCTGCTGAAAATCGTCATGCGTATTTGCAACATACGGTTACGGAAAAGGAATATCGTACAGAAGGCAACAAGTGCACTGAGCAACAATATCCCGAACAAGCCCCAAGTAGACTGAAATCCTCCGTCGGCCAAAGCCACTCCCAGAGGTTTGAAAACATGCGCCGTCACTCCGTCCGCTCCGATGAACTGTCCTACAGGCATGCAAATTGCCACAACCAACAGGATAGTTACCAACAACAAATAAACAGATTGAATACGTTGTATCATTACTGTAATTTTTCTTTTTCCTTAGCCGGGTTACGATAGTAAATCTTACCCTCCACATACTCTTGTGTTGCAATCAATGTCGGCTTCGGCAGTTTTTCGTAATAGCGGGAAATCTCAATCTGTTCCCGGTTTTCGAACACTTCTTCCAAATTATCATTGTAAGAGGCAAACTCAGCAAGCTTTTTGGAAAGGTCATTCTTGATTTCCACACTAATCTGGTTGGCACGTTTTCCGATAATCGCTACGCTTTCGTATACATTACCGGTATCCTCACACAACTCCATCATATCACGGGTCACCGTAGTAGTAGGAGCATTTGTCTTTCTGTAATCCATAAATTTATCTATTGTATTATTATATTATTGCTCTTCACTTCCTTCTCCCAGCATTTTCTGTGCTTCCTTAAAGATTCGGTCGACTTCCTTCATATACTTACTTTCGGGGAACTCATTTTTAAAGGCATAACATTCATCCACAGCTTCGCGGTAACGTTCTGCCCTTTTGTCTTCCACACTGTATACAGCCAACTCATACTTGGCACGCAAGATAAGAATGGATAAATCTTCACGCAGGTTGGTATAGGGATAATCCTTCAAAGCATTCTGCGCAGTGATAACGCAAGCCTGATAGTTGTTACCCAGATAATTACCCATATTATAATAAAGTTTTGCAGACAGATACTCCTTCATCACCAGCTTGTCCTGCAAGGCAAATATCATGTTCTGCGCCTCCTCTTTCTTGGAACTTTGCGGGAAGTATTCCATAAACATCTGCAACTGCTGGATGGCGCTATACGTGCCGGATTGGTCCAAACGCGGCTCCGGAGTATCCAGATACAAAGCTTTACCGGCGTGGAAACGTGCCAGTTCTGTGAATGTACCACGGGGATAAACGTTGTAGTATTGAATGAAAGTCTGCGCAGCAGTCTGATAATCCTTCTGGTTATAGTAACTCATGCCCAGCATATAGAGGGATTCCTCTGCCTTATCAGTACCTTTGAGAATAGCAATCAATTCGTTGAGCAAAGTGGCAGCACGGTTATACTGACCTTTTGCGAAGTAATTTTTTGCCGCTTCGTACTTGTATTCGTAATCTGTGCTTTTCAGCAATTTGTTGTATTCTCCACACGAGGAGAGCAGCAATGCTGCAAGCAGAGTTATTAGGATATTCTTCTTCATTACTTTTGTTCAAATAATGCGCAAAGATAGGGGTTCGCATCGAATAAAGCAACGATACGAGCCTTAATTTTTCAAAAACCAGACGAACGGGCAGGAAATAAGGATTAATGGTTAGGAATTAGGGATTAGCGATTAGTGCCATGCGGAGTAATAGCGCAACCACCAACCACTAATCGCTAATCACTATTTTTACATTTTACAGCTTATACAAATCGCTTGCCGCCAGCAAATCAACCTTTTTTTCTGTCAATACACGGATGCAGTTATCCATGTCGTTAGGACGGATGATGACATTGGCCGTTTCACCGTTGGCAAAGGAATACATGTACTCGATGAAGACACCTTCATCGGAGAGGAAGCGGAGCACTTTCGCCAATGAGCCGGGAATATTGGGACAACTGATGCCTACCACATCCGTTACATTCACAGCGAAGTGATTATCTTTCAAAGCTTTATATGCTTTATCCGGTTCAGAAACAATACCACGAAGGATACCGAAATCGGCATTCTCTGCAATACATAGAGCAGAAAGGTTGACACCTTCTTTTGCAAGAACTTCAGTCACCTCTGTGAGGCGGCCGGACTTGTTCTCCAGAAAAATGGAAAGTTGTTTTGCTACCATAGGTTCATTTACTATTTGACAATTTACAATTTACAATTTGGCAATTACAATTTGCGGTTGTCGATGACGCGCTTGGCTTTGCCTACGCTGCGCTCAATACTGCGTGGTTCTACCAGACGGACATCTACACCGAGACCGAGTACGCTCTGCAGGCGGGCTACGAGCTTCTTCTTCAAAGCCAGCATCTTGTTGATTTCGTCGGAATAGTATTCGGGACGAACTTCAACCTGCAACTCCATGGTATCGGTATTGTTCTTGCGATCTACCAGTAAGAGGTAGTGAGGTTCGAACTCCGGCATTTCGAGAATGACAGACTCGATCTGGGTGGGGAATACATTGACACCACGGATAATCAGCATGTCATCGCTACGTCCCAAAATGCGGTCCATACGGACCAGTGTGCGTCCACAGGAGCACTTATCGTAGTGCAAGGCCGTGAGGTCCTTGGTACGATAGCGCAACAGCGGCATACCCTCTTTGGTAAGGTGAGTGAACACCAATTCGCCGGTCTGGCCAGGAGCAACCGGCTCGAGGGTCTTCGGATCTACAATCTCGGGGAAATAATGGTCTTCGTTGAGGTGAGTGCCGTGCTGGCACTCGCACTCGTAACCTACACCGGGACCGGCAATCTCGCTAAGTCCATAAATATCAAAAGCCTTGATTCCCAGCTTTATTTCAATATCCCGACGCATATTTTCGGTCCATGGCTCGGCGCCAAAGGCTCCTATTTTCAACTTGAAATCTTCTCGGGGAAGGCCGGAGTCCTTGATGGCATCTGCCAGATAGAGGGCGTATGAGGGTGTGCAGCAAAGCACGGTAGAACCGAAATCATGCATCAGTGTAATCTGCTTCTCTGTATTACCGCTGGACATCGGGATGACAGAAGCTCCGATATTCTCGGCACCGGCATGCGCACCCAGTCCGCCGGTGAAAAGTCCGTAACCGTAGGACACCTGGAAAATATCCGAACTACCGGCACCATAGGCGGTAAAGGCCCGTGAAAGGCATTCGGACCATACTGAAAGGTCTTTCCGGGTATAGCCTACTACAGTGGGCTTTCCAGTAGTGCCGGAAGAGGCATGAATACGCACAATCTGGCTCATAGGTACGGCACAGAGGCCAAAGGGATAATTGTCCCGCAAGTCATACTTGGTGGTAAAAGGCAGTTTTACAATATCATCTATACTGTTTATGTCATCGGGAGTAATTCCCAGTTCCTGCATTTTCTTACGGTAAAAAGGAGTGTCATGATACACACGTTCCACAGTCTTTTTGAGACGAATGCTCTGGATTTTACGAAGGCTTTCGCGGTCCATGCATTCGATGCTTTCATTCCAAATCATGTTTTTCGTTGTATTACAATTATTAATGGTTATTATCAATATAGCTGCAAAGTAAACAAAAAAATTTTGTTTATCTCAAAGATTTTACCGAATATTGCCGCTTCTAAGAAGAGAAAATGAACAAATTCGAACTGACATCCGCTTACCAGCCCACCGGTGACCAACCGGAGGCCATCGCACAGCTGACCGAAGGCGTGCGCGAGGGGCTTCCCGCACAGACATTACTTGGTGTCACCGGGTCCGGAAAGACATTCACCATAGCCAACGTCATTGCCAACATCAACAAACCAACGCTGATATTGAGCCACAACAAGACGCTGGCCGCCCAGTTGTACAGCGAGTTCAAAGGATTCTTCCCGAACAATGCTGTGGAATACTATGTGTCCTACTACGACTATTACCAGCCCGAAGCCTATCTGCCCTCTTCGGACACTTATATAGAAAAAGACCTTGCCATCAACGACGAGATAGACAAGTTGCGCCTTGCCGCCACCTCGGCCCTGCTTTCGGGCAGAAAAGACGTAGTGGTGGTATCCTCCGTTTCGTGCATCTACGGCATGGGGAACCCGGCAGACTTCTATAACAACGTCATCGAAGTGCAGCAAGGCAAGAATTTCAGTCGCAATGTCTTCCTGCGACGCTTGGTGGACAGTCTTTATGTACGCAACGACATTGACCTGAACCGTGGCAACTTCCGCGTGAAAGGCGATACGGTGGACATTTATCTGGCTTACGCCGACAACCTGCTGCGCGTCACCTTTTGGGGAGACGAGGTGGATAGCATTGAAGAGGTAGACCCTCTGAGCGGCGTAACTGTTGCCAAGTTCGACGCTTATAAGATTTATCCCGCCAACCTCTTCATGACCACCAAAGAAGCCACATTACGTGCCATCCACGAAATAGAGGACGACCTTCACAAGCAGGTACAATGGTTTGAAAACGAAGGCCGCCCATTCGAAGCCAAACGCTTGCAGGAACGGGTGACCTACGATATGGAAATGATACGCGAATTGGGGCATTGCTCCGGCATTGAGAATTATTCGCGCTACTTTGACGGACGTGCTGCCGGTACCCGCCCCTACTGCCTGCTGGACTTCTTCCCCGAAGATTTCCTGATAGTCATTGACGAAAGCCATGTCAGCGTTCCGCAGATACGTGCCATGTATGGAGGTGACCGTGCCCGCAAGATAAACCTGGTGGAGTACGGGTTCCGCTTGCCGGCTGCCATGGATAACCGCCCGCTGAAGTTCGATGAATTCGAGGAGATGGCCAAGCAAGTGATTTATGTCAGCGCCACACCGGCAGATTACGAGCTGATGAAATCCGAAGGCATCGTAGTAGAGCAGGTCATCCGCCCGACCGGACTCTTGGACCCTATCATCCAGGTACGTCCCAGCCACAACCAGATAGATGACCTAATGGAAGAGATACAGCTGCGCATCGAGAAGAACGAGCGTACCCTCGTCACCACCCTCACCAAACGAATGGCGGAAGAACTGACGGAATATCTGCTGAACAACAACGTGAAGTGTAATTACATCCACAGCGACGTAGATACTTTGGAGCGTGTAAAGATTATGGGTGACTTGCGCGAAGGCGTTTACGATGTACTTGTCGGCGTCAATCTGCTGCGTGAAGGCCTCGACCTGCCCGAAGTCTCTCTCGTTGCCATCCTCGATGCAGACAAGGAAGGTTTCCTCCGTTCCCATCGCTCACTGACACAGACTGCCGGGCGTGCCGCCCGTAACGTGAACGGCATGGTCATCATGTATGCCGACAAGATAACGGACAGCATGCAACTGACCATCGACGAAACCAACCGCCGTCGCGAGAAACAGTTGAAGTACAACGAAGAGCACGGCATCACGCCCCAGCAAATCAAGAAAGCGAAGAACCTCAATGTGTTTGCCACCAACGAGGCTGCCGGCGAAGCCGTCCTCAGCGGCGAGAAGTTCACTTCCAGTGCCCCCCGTCCCTATGTGGAACAAGAAAGTACATCTACGCTGGCTGCCGACCCGATAGTGCAGTACATGAGCCGCAAGCAACTGGAAAAGAGTATCGAACGTACCAAGAAGCTTATGCAGGAAGCCGCCAAGAAGCTCGACTTTATCGAAGCCGCCCAGTACCGTGACGAAGTACTGAAAATGGAAGAATTGCTGAAAGAAAAAGACGAGTAAGGAATTTCACCTCTTTTCCTCAAACTATACTCCTCTCCTTTTGTTACTCTATGAAACAGAGTATTAATCATAAAAACAAAAGCGAGATGAATAAACCAATAAAGACAATAGCTGTTGCACTGGCTGCCATAGCCGCCATGAATGTACAACAAACAGAAGCGTGTACCCGCGCCACCTACATCGGTCCTAACAATACAGTCATTACGGGACGTACGATGGACTGGAAAGAAGACCTTATGAGTAACATCTATGTATTCCCACGAGGCATGCAGAGGGCAGGTTACAACAAAGGAAATACGGTGAACTGGACTTCCAGGTACGGCAGTGTCATTGCCACCGGTTATGACATAGGAACCTGCGACGGTATGAACGAGAAAGGTCTGGTTGCCAGCCTGCTCTTCCTTCCAGAGTCCGTTTACCATCGCCCGGAAGACAACCGCCCGATTATGGGCATCAGTATCTGGACGCAATACGTACTCGACAATTTTGCAACCGTACGCGAAGCTGTGGATGAACTGAAAAAAGAATCCTTCCGCATTGATGCACCGGACCTGCCCAACGGTGCCGCTTCCACCCTGCATCTGGCCATCACAGATGAAACCGGAAACACGGCTGTCTTGGAATACATAGACGGAAACCTTGAGATACATGAAGGAAAGCAGTATCAAGTAATGACCAACTCTCCCAAATATGAACTCCAGCTGGGTATCAACGACTATTGGAAAGAGGTAGGCGGACTGAATATGTTACCGGGAACCAACCGCTCCAGCGACCGCTTTGTACGCGCATCATTCTACATCAATGCCATTCCGCAAACAGCAGATGCAAAGATTGCCGTACCCAGTGTATTGAGCGTAATGCGCAATGTTTCTGTACCGTTCGGTATCACCACACCGGACAAGCCTCATATCTCCTCCACCCGTTGGCGTTCTGTATCCGACCAGAAAAACAAAGTATATTATTTTGAATCTACCATGACTCCCAACTTGTTCTGGCTCGACCTGAATAAAATTGATTTCAGTCCGAATGCAAGCATCAAGAAGCTTTCGCTGACGAACGGAGAAATCTATGCAGGAGATGCCGTAAAAGATTTGAAAGACAGCAAGGGGTTTGTATTCCTATTCCAGACACCGGTAATGTAGTATAGACCATACGTATAGCCTCTTGATAACGGATGCTTCCCCACTTATTTCTATTAAGAGAAAGCAGGGAAGCATTCATTTTTTCATTATTTTTATGTACGTTTGCAGATATATACTCAATGCAGCAACTTACATGGAATTATTAGTATACAAAGCCTCCGCCGGCTCCGGCAAGACCTTTACGCTGGCTGTGGAATACATCAAGCATTTGATAATCAATCCACGCGCCTACCGGCAGATACTTGCCGTAACCTTCACTAACAAGGCCACGGCAGAGATGAAGGAGCGCATACTGACACAGCTTTACGGCATCTGGAAGGGAGAACCCGCATCGAAAGCGTATTTGGAAAGGATTAAGGATGAAGGGTTAAGGATAAAAGATGAAAAGGCGGGAAACGGAAACAATCGGCTGTTGACGGACGAAGACATCCGCCAACGGGCCGGCATGGCACTGCAATACATGCTGCACGACTACAGCCGTTTCCGAGTGGAAACCATCGACTCCTTCTTCCAATCCGTGATGCGCAACCTTGCCCGCGAACTGGAACTAAGTCCTAACCTAAGCATAGAGCTGAACAACAGTGAAGTGCTGAGTGATGCCGTAGACAGCCTCATCGAAAAACTTACCCCCACTTCTCTCGTGCTGGCGTGGCTACTGGACTACATCGACGAGCGTATCCGCGACGACAAACGCTGGAACGTATCGAACGAGGTGAAAAGTTTCGGACGAAATATCTTCGATGAAAGCTACATAGAACGCGGTGAAAAACTACGGCAATGCCTGCGTACTCCGAATACGCTGAAACTCTACCGGGATGTGCTGCGCGATATGGAAACCGAGGCTCTGGAACAGATGAAAAGCTTCTACGACCAGTTTGAGGGCGAACTGGAAGGGCATGCCCTTACTCCCGAAGACTTGAAAGGAGGTGCCCGAGGTATCGGCAGTTACTTCCGCAAGCTGCGCGATGGCAGACTTTCTGACAAGGATGTGCTGAACGCCACCCTGCAAAACAGCCTGACAGATGCAAAAAACTGGGCAACGAAAACATCCTCACGAAAGGACGACATCATCCGTCTGGCAGAAACCAGTCTGATGCCTCTACTGCAGGAAGCCGAAAGAATGCGTCCGCAACGCAACCGTACCCTAAACAGTTGCCGCCTCTCGCTCCAGCACCTCAACAAACTGCAACTTCTCAATCATATCGACGAAGAGGTACGCACGCTAAACCGGGAGCACAACCGCTTTCTGCTCTCGGATACCAACGCCCTACTGCACAAACTGGTGCGCGAGGGTGACTCTTCGTTCGTCTTCGAGAAAATCGGCGCCAACATACGCAACGTCATGATTGACGAGTTCCAGGACACCAGCCGCATGCAATGGGACAACTTCCGCCTGCTGCTGCTCGAAGGACTTTCGCAAGGAGCCGACAGTCTGATTGTGGGAGATGTGAAGCAGTCCATCTACCGCTGGCGGAACGGGGACTGGGGAATACTGAATAGTTTAGGCAATGAAGAATTGAAAATGGAGAATAGAGAATCAAGTTCTCCATTAAACAACTTCCCCGTCCGTGTGGAAACCCTAAAAACAAACCGACGTAGCGAAACCAACATTATCCGTTTCAACAACCAAGTATTTACCGCTGCCATAGACTACCTCAATGCGCTACACCTGAACGAACTGAAAGAGGATTGCCTACCCCTGAAACGCGCTTATGCCGACGTAGTGCAGGAATCGCCCAAGAACACGGAGTACGGCTACGTAAAAGCTGCCTTCCTTGAACCGGACGATGAACACAACTATACAGAGCAGACCCTTCTCGCCTTAGGAGAAGAAGTACAGCGGCTGCTGGAAGAGGGCGTAACACTGAATGACATCACTATCCTTGTCCGCAAGAACAAGAATATCCCACCGATAGCCGACTATTTCGACAAAGAGCTGCATCTCTCTGTCGTGTCCGACGAAGCTTTCCGTCTGGATGCCTCCCTTGCCATCTGCATGCTGATGGATGCCCTGCGCTGCCTGTCGAATCCGGAGAACAAGATTGCGGAGGCTGCACTGATGGAGAATTACAAATTACAAATGACAAATGACGAGCAACCGGAATTCACAACAGCCACTCCCCTTCCCGAAGCCTTTACCTCCCGACGGGAAACGCTGCGCCTGATGCCTTTGTATGAGTTACTGGAAGAACTGTTCAGCATCTTCACCATGAGCTGCATTGAAAAGCAGGATGCCTACCTCTTCTCCTTTTTCGATGCTGTGACGGAGTATCTGCAAAGCAATTCTTCCGAGCTGGACAGCTTCATCCGCTACTGGGACGAAACCCTTTGCAGCAAGACCATCCCCAGCGGTGAGATGGACGGTATACGTATCCTCTCCATCCACAAGTCCAAAGGACTGGAATTCCATACCGTACTGATTCCCTTCTGCGACTGGAAGCTGGAGAACGAAACCAACAACCAGCTGGTGTGGTGCATCCCACCGGAAGAGCCCTATAATGCCATCAGCTTAGTGCCGGTGAACTATTCCACCACCATGGCGGAATCCATATACCGGCAGGACTATCTGCACGAACGGCTTCAGCTATGGGTGGACAATCTGAATCTGCTGTACGTGGCCTTTACCCGTGCCGGCAAGAACCTCATCCTCTGGAGCCGGAAGGAACAGAAGGGAACCATGTCCGAACTCCTTGCCAACACCTTGCCCCACATAGCCAAAGACGGAGCAGGCAGTTGGGACGAAGAAGCTGCCATATACGAGAACGGCAAGATTTGTCTCTCCTCCATCCCCGTCTCACAGCATGACGCAGACAACCCTACTGATGACGAAGCCAAACCTCTATGCTACGAACAGAAACCTCTATACTGCGAACGTAAACCTGAGGTTTATGAACAGCAACCGGTCAACAGACTTTCGCAAAAGCCGGTCAAACTGCCCGTCCACATGGAGAGTATGCTCCACGACATCGAGTTCCGGCAATCCAACCGTTCGGCAGACTTCATAGCAGGAGTGGACGAAGCAGAATCCAGCCAGCGTTTCATCAACCGGGGACGTTTGCTGCATACCTTATTCTCTGCTATCGAAACCGAAGAAGATATTGACAATGCCATCAGCCAGCTCGTCTTTGAAGGAGTAATTGGACGAAGTGAGACGGAAGAAGAAATACGCGACCTCACCGAACGCGCCTTCTCCCTGCCCCAAGTCAAGGACTGGTATTCGGGGACGTGGCGGCTGTTCAATGAATGCGACATCATCTGGCAGGAAAACGGCGAACTGCGGACACGCCGCCCGGACCGTGTGATGATGCGTGGTGAAGAAATCGTAGTGGTAGACTTCAAGTTCGGAAAGCCGAATAAGAAGTACAACAAGCAAGTACAGAGATACATGCAACTGCTGGTCCGCATGGGGTATGCCGCAGAAAATATACGGGGCTACTTGTGGTATGTAGAGGAGAACAACATAGAACCGGTATAAACTCACTCTCCATCCACTATCAACTATCAATTATCAACTGAATTATGAAAACATTTCTCCAACTGGTCGCCCACGACCTTTACGCCAAAATAGGAAACGACCTCTCGCGCACCGCCATCGTTTTCCCCAACAAACGTGCCAGTCTGTTCTTCAACGAATACCTGGCAGCCGAAACGGACCGCCCCTTGTGGTCGCCCGCCTACGTCAGCATCAGCGAACTATTCCGGCAACTCTCGCCACTAAAGTCCGGTGACCCCATCCGCCTGGTATGCGAACTGTATAAGGTGTTCCGCGAAGAGACCCACAGTGAAGAGACTCTGGATGACTTCTACTTCTGGGGAGAACTGCTCATCAGCGACTTCGACGACGTGGACAAAAACCTCGTAGATGCCGACAAGCTCTTCAGCAATCTGCAGGAACTGAAGAACATCATGGACGGCTACGACTTCCTTGACCAAGAGCAGGAAGAAGCCATCCGCCAATTCTTCCAAAATTTCTCCATAGAAAAGCGCACGGAGCTGAAAGCAAAATTCATCTCCCTCTGGGATAAGTTGGGCGACATCTACCGCCACTACCGCCGAAACCTCACGGAACTTGGCATCGCCTACGAAGGCATGATGTACCGCAATGTCATGGAGCAACTCAACACCGACCGACTACGCTACGACCGCTATGTATTTGTCGGCTTCAACGTGCTGAATAGAGTAGAAACCCGTTTCTTTCAGCTCTTGCAGAATGCCGGAAAAGCGATGTTCTATTGGGACTATGACGTATTCTACACCCGCCTCCCACGCGAACAAAAACCACCCTATACCCACGAAGCAGGCGAATTCATCCTCCGCAACCTAAAGCTGTTCCCCAACCAGCTCCCCGAAAAATCCTTTGATGTACTGCGGAAACCCAAGAATGTACGCTTTATCTCCGCTTCTACGGAAAATGCACAAGCCCGTTACTTGCCTCAATGGATTAGGGAGAACGAAAAACAGAGAAATGAAGAATCTTCATTAAAGAATACTGCCGTCGTCCTCTGCAACGAATCCCTACTGCTTCCCGTCCTCCACTCCATTCCGGCAGAGGTAAAGAACGTCAACATCACAATGGGATTCCCCCTTGCCCAAACTCCGGTATACAGCTTCATCAACGCCCTTGTAGAACTACAGACTACCGGCTACCACACAGGTACCGGACGATATACTTACGAGACCGTACTCACCCTGCTGAAACATCCTTATACCCGGCAGCTTTCCTCCCATGCCGAAGTACTGGAAAGACGGCTTACGCAGGACAATCGCTTCTATCCTCTTCCCTCGGAGCTGAAGCAGGACGCATTCCTTGAACAAGTCTTTACACCACAGAACGGCATCGCCGCCCTATGCAGCTACCTCACCGAACTGCTTCGCGAAGTAGCCGTCCTCTACCGCCAGGAAAAAGACGTGGAAGACATCTTCAACCAGCTGTACCGTGAGTCTCTGTTCAAAAGTTACACTCTCGTCAATCGCCTGCTCAATCTGATAGAGACCGGGGAACTGAGTAGCCTGCGCACAGACACGCTGAAGCGACTGCTGAACCGGCTGCTTACCTCTGCCAACATCCCCTTCCACGGAGAGCCCGCCATCGGCATGCAAGTAATGGGTGTGCTGGAAACGCGTAACCTCGACTTCCGCAATCTCATCATGCTCTCCCTCAACGAAGGGCAATTGCCCAAAGCCGGAGGTGAGTCCTCCTTCATCCCCTACAACCTAAGGAAAGCCTTCGGCATGACCACCATAGAGCACAAAAATGCCGTCTATGCCTACTACTTCTACCGCCTCATCCAGCGGGCAGAAAACGTCACCTTATTATATAACACCTCTTCGGACGGACTGAACCGTGGGGAAATGTCCCGCTTCATGCTGCAATTCCTGGTAGAATCGCCACACAACATCTCCCTTGAGTACCTTGAAGCCGGACAATCCCCCCAGCAAGCCCGGGAAATTGAGATTCACAAGACACCGGAGATGTTGCAACAGATGTTCGATGCCTACGACATCCACCGACGTCCCCAAGCGTTCTTCTCCCCCTCTGCCCTCAATGCCTATCTGGACTGCCGGCTGAAATTCTACTACCGATACGTAGCTGGCCTGAAAGCTCCCGATGAAGTAAGCGCCGAGATAGACTCCGCCCTCTTCGGCACCATCTTCCACCGTTCTGCCGAACTGGTGTACAACGAACTGATAGCCAACGGACGGGAGATACGTAAAGATGACCTGGAACAATTACTGAAAGACGATGTTCGCCTGCAAGCCTATGTGGACAATGCTTTCAAAGAAAAGTTCTTCCATGTGCCCCTTACGGAGCAACCGGAGTATAACGGTACGCAGCTCATCCATTCCAAAGTCATCGCCTCTTACCTGCGCCAGCTCCTGCGCAATGACCTGCAATATGCCCCGTTCCGTATGGAGGGCATGGAACAGGACGTCAGAGAAACGATGGAAATAGATACTCCGCAAGGAAAGCTTGCCTTACAGATAGGCGGTACCATCGACCGCCTGGACAGCAAAGGAGACACGCTACGTATTGTGGACTACAAGACAGGCGGTACTCCCAAGACTCCAGAAAATATAGAACAACTGTTTACTCCCGCCGACAACCGTCCCAACTATATTTTCCAGACGTTTTTGTACGCCGCTATCCTCTGCCGCAAGCAATCGCTGAAGGTAGCCCCTTCCCTGCTCTACATCCACCGGGCAGCTTCCGAAAGCTACTCCCCGATCATCGAAATGGGAGCGCCACGACAACCCAAGGTACCGGTCAACAACTTCGCTTTCTTCGAAGACGAGTTTCGCGAACGGCTGCACGGACTCCTGCAGGAGATATTCAGCCTAGAAGAAACATTCAGCCAAACAGAGGATACCCGGAAATGTGAATATTGCGATTTCCGCGGTCTGTGTAAGAGATAAAAAAACAGACCATCCGTTCATAAGAAACAGATGGTCTGTACGACCGTAACAGACGGTCTATTTGAGTCTGACGGATGGTCTGTTTTACCTCAACGGACCATCCGTTCTATTTTCTTCGTTATCATTTCTTCACCGGAATAGAGAAGCTGAATATGGAGCCTTCGCCTTCCTTGGAAGTAAACCACAGTTTACCGCCATTCTTCACGACAAAATCCTTGCACAGCAACAAGCCCAGTCCCGAGCCTTCTTCGTTGTTCGTACCGAACGTGCTGAAATGCGTATCAGTATGCAACAATTTCTTCTGCCCTTCCTCGCTGATGCCACAGCCATGATCTTGAACACTGACAACTGCCATACCATCCACTTCCTCCATCTTCACCAATATTTCGGAATTCTCCTTGCTGAACTTGATGGCATTGCTCAACAAGTTGCGGACCACCGTCTTCAGCATGTCAATATCAGCGTTAACCATCATTCTCTCCGGTTTCATCTCGCGGATTCTTATCTTTTTCAGACTTGCCACCATACTAAAAATCTCAATGACACCGTCTGTCACTTCGACGAGATCCACATCCTGATAAACCACATTCAACTTACCGATTTGACTCTTTGTCCATTTCAGCAGGTTATCCAGCAATGAGAACACATCCTCCGTTGTCTGGTTGGCCATCGTCAGAAGCTCGTACATTTCAGCACCTATTTTCTCAAATGGCAAGTTCAATATCAGCATATTCAGCACCATCTTGATGGATCCCATCGGAGAACGCAGGTCATGGGCAATCACCGAATAGAGCTTGTCACGCCCGGCAATGGTACGTTGCAGTTCTTCCGTCTTACTCAAAATCAGCCGCTTGGCAGCTACCAAAGATATTTGGTGGGTAACACGGATAATCAGCTCCTCCTTATTGAAAGGTTTAGAGATGAAGTCATTCGCTCCTACCTGAAAGCCTTTCACAATATCTGCCGTACTATTCAGTGCGGTCAGAAAGATGATCGGAATTTCAGCAGTCTGCGGATTTGACTTTAAATGTTGGGCTACTTCAAAACCACTCATGTCCGGCATCATTACATCAAGCAAAACCAAGTCAGGATTTTCCTTTTCCACCTGCTCCAATGCCTGCCGCCCGTTACTCGCAGTAGCAATTGCGAATTTCTCGTTTGTCAAAAGCACTTTCAACAATAAAACGTTTGACATCACATCGTCAACGATGAGGATCTTGTATTCGGAAGGATTTATTTCCATGTTCATCTTTCTATATTGTTTTTCCCGTTATCAAAATCACTATTTAGTTAGGAACGATATTCCTTAAAATACTCTATTATATACTGTAAACCCTCTTCCAACTCTATAGTCGGTTCCCAGCCCAACTTTTCCTTTGCCAGAGTGATGTCCGGCTGACGCTGTTTGGGATCATCATGAGGCAGTGGCTTGAAAATCAGTTTCGATTTGGAATTCGTCAACCTGATGACCTTTTCCGCCAGTTCCAATATGGAGAATTCATTCGGATTTCCCAAGTTTACCGGACCGATAAAATCGTCCTCCGTATTCATCATCCGTACCATACCTTCTATACAGTCATCTACATACTGGAAACTCCGTGTCTGATTGCCCGAACCGTATATCGTAATATCCTGGTTCTGCAATGCCTGAACCACGAAATTGGAAACCACTCGTCCGTCATTCGGCAGCATCCGAGGACCGTACGTATTGAATATACGGATAATCTTGATCCGCACTCCATTCTGGCGGTGATAGTCCATAAACAATGTCTCGGCACAACGCTTCCCTTCATCATAACAAGAACGGAGGCCGATTGGATTTACATTTCCCCAATAACTTTCCACTTGGGGATGAATAACGGGGTCACCGTACACTTCGCTGGTAGAGGCCTGCAATATCTTGGCATTCGTCTTTTTGGCCAGCTCCAGCATATTGATGGCGCCCAATACAGAAGTCTTGATAGTTTTAATGGCGTCATATTGGTAGTGGATGGGAGAAGCGGGACAAGCAAGATTATAGATTTCGTCCACATCTGCATCATAAGGGGTTTCCACATCATGCAGTACAAACTCAAAGCGGGGATTGCTCTTCAGATGAGTGATATTTCCTTCCGAACCGGTGAAAAGATTATCCAGACAAATCACCTGATGCCCATCGTTTATCAATCGGGTACAAAGGTGAGAACCTATAAAACCAGCACCACCACTAACCAAAATTTTCTTCATGTAATGTTTTTTATAGTGCCTTAAAGCACATAAGACCTATTCTGTTTGTTTTGATGCTGACAAATGTAGGCGATTTGACTAAATTATGCAAGTTTGCAACGAAATATTTCACTTATTAATGAATATAAAGAGGCAGATTAAAAAATCCACCCCTGAAACATTCATTTATTTATCCAACATATACTCTTCTTTCTTATCCGGAATGCTGAAGTCCTTGTTCGCAAACAAGTCTGCCAAACCCGAAATTTGCTTTAAACGCAATACTTCGTCGCGATCCATTCCGATATTCTTCATTATCCATTCATCCGACATGCCGGCTCTGTCCAATTCCGCAACAATATGGCACATCAACTCGATGTTGTGCGTGCCACGGGCACGATTGTGACGGATAGTGGATGCCATACGGTTGGAAAGTTCCTTGTCAATCACTACCACGGGAAGCAACCCATTTTCACGCTGATAAATCCTCTTGGATGTCTTCAACACCTGATAACGGTGGTAACCGTCCACCAGGATGTAATTATCCGCTTCCTCATCATAGTAACAGACACAAGGCATGGTGAAACCATCTTCCCAGATGGAAAGCTCCAAAAGCTTCATTTCGGGCGGTGCCACTACATTCGGATTGTAATCGTTTGCTTGTATCTTCTCTATTGGAATTGCTTTTACATTATATACCGGACTTTTATCTACGCTCATAACATCATATTTTTGAATTGTTCCATTATCTTGTCTCTTTTGTATGCCTCTTCCTTGTTCAAGGCAAACCCCATGTATTTGCAGGCATGGTCGTTCTTCAGGATGCATATGCACATCCGCTTATAAGTGGGGATTTCCCGGAATTCCGCGATGTCAATATCATCCAGATAGTCCATGCGCACCGGTTTCTTGTTCGTCTTGTAATTCGTGGTATTTATCACTTCGATGGACACTCCTGCATCCCTCAGCTTCTGGATGGTCTCGTCAGCCAGACACCCCCCCTTTGTACGCCAAAATTCAATGCTGACGGTAAGCTTTTTCAAATAGTTCCTCCGGGTCTCTTCCGGCAAGGTGGAAAGCAGGAACTGCATAAAGCCCTTCCACGTATACCCTTCGGGCAGTCGGACCGTTTGCCACCCCATAGCACGCGTCCCTCCATAAATACCGGTAAAGTTCACCCCGTTGACCCGTCCTATCATTCTTCCCCAAGTATTCGGGTCGATGACGCGATACAGCTTCAAGCTCTCTTGTGCCTCACAGAGAAAAGGGCTTGCCACACGCTGGCGTTCGATATTGACCCCGGCTTTATAATATAGGTCATACAAATGGTTATAGTCAAAGCCGAATTTACCATTGGCTGTCCAGATATCCGTCGTCTTCCAATCATAAATGGGATAAGCATTGAAAATGTCATTACCTATCTTCGAGGTCCAGCGGTAATTGTGGTACATCTGATACTTCCGGTTCAGATGAATGCTGCGCCAGCGGTTAAAACTCTCTTGCGTACGGATACCTATGAGAAAACAGGCACGCACTCCGTCCTTCTTCTCATGCAGCCATTTGGCAAAGTGCATCTGGAACTCATAATCCCACATTTCGGAAGTGTAGAAAGGAAATGTCTCTTTAGTGAGGCAGCCTTTCGGCATTTTCCTCACCCAAATGTCCTCCAAATCCTCCTGCCACGGACGCCAGTAGCTCTGGTACATCGACGTACAAGTCGTTACACGGAAAGGCACGCAAACACGGTACACCTCCAATATATCCTTATTCGCCTCCAATACCCGGTCCACATAATCAATGGTCATGCTATACTGTATCTCATAGTCCATATGGAATACACACAGTTTACGGTTCAGCCGATTCCGGCGGATATAATCTATGCATAAATTCAGCAACACTCCACTATCTTTTCCTCCCGAAAAAGAGACGCATATCGTGTCAAATTCCCTAAAAATCACATCAAGACGTTCTTGCGCCAGTTCATACACATTTTTGGGTGCAGCCATAATTATTTGTTTTTCTTCATTTTCACATAACGGGTCCATACCTTGTCTTCCAAAAAGCCCAGCTCGCTGAAGACATCCCTATCTTCGACAAAGCTAACAGCCGTCAGGCTACTCTCCTCGCCCTGCTTCTCGAGTACCTTTTCCAGAAGCAATTTCAGAGTGTCAACATTCCTTTCCTTAATATAATAGTTGTTGATGACACATTCATACTTCTTGTGCTCCACCGGCACAAAACCTACAACATGTTTATTATCCAGAGCAACAAACCACTCGTACTCTTCCGATGTCCGGAAAGGATAATTGTAGTTCTGTTTCAGTACTTCCGGACTCATAACCAAAGGGGCTACAAGCTCATACAGCTTCTTATCCGTACCATGTAATTGCACTATCTGTATCATACCTACATTTTATATTATTTGTAATTACGTGTTAAAGATAAAGCTTATTTACGACGGAATATCCTCCTTTTAAATAGATTTAAGAATATAGCTCTACAATATAAAATATCAATAAATAAATATTATACCCCTAATTTGTATATGTTGATTAATTTGGGTTTCTTTGCAAAAGAACGTCACCCGAAGAGAAATAATGAAATATTTACTGCTTTTTATGACCTTTGCCAAGATAGGAATGTTCACTATCGGTGGTGGATACGCTATGATACCTCTCATTGAACGGGAAATCGTAAAAAAGAGATGGATGAGTAAAGAAGATTTCATGGAAATGTTTGCGTTGACCCAGTCACTTCCCGGTGTTTTTGCTGTCAATATATCCATATTCGTCGGCTACAAGCTGCATAAAGTAAAAGGCAGCCTGGTGTGTGCACTTGCCACAATCCTCCCCTCTTTTGTCATCATGATGCTGATAGCCATGTCCTTCGCTCATTTCCAGGACAACCAGGTGATGATACGCATCTTTAATGGCATCCGTCCGGCAGTAGTCGCACTGATTGTGATACCCTGCATTTCGGCTGCACGGGCGCTGAAGCTGAAGTATTGGCAACTGGTGCTTCCAGCCATCGCCACCATACTCATCTGGCAATTCGGGCTATCCCCCGTATACATTGTCCTTGCAGGAATTACAGGAGGAATGCTCTATACATTATGGTTAAAAGATAAACTGAGAAAATTACAGATATGATCTATTGGCAGCTGATATTGGTATATCTGAAAATAGGAATGTTCGGTTTCGGAGGCGGTTACGCCATGTTGTCCCTCATCCAATACGAGGTGGTGGACCACCATCACTGGCTCACCCTGCAACAATTCACGGACGTGGTGGCCATCTCGCAGATGACGCCCGGTCCGATAGGCATCAACAGTGCCACCTATGTGGGCTATGCAGTTACTCAAAGCGTGTGGGGAGCTGTCGTGGCCACCGTTGCAGTATGCCTTCCCTCGTTCATCCTGGTATTGCTCATCTCTTACTTCTTCGTGAAATGCAAAGACAACAAATACATCAAGGCGGCAATGTCTGGACTACTGCCCATGTCCGTATCATTGATAGCTGCTGCTGCCCTATTGCTGATGAACAAGGAAAATTTCATAGATTACAAAAGCATACTTATCTTTGCAGCCGCTTTCGGCGTGACGTGGAAGTGGCACCTTCACCCTATCTTACTGATAATCCTTGCCGGAATCACAGGATTCCTTCTATATTGAGGAAGCGGTAGAGACGGACACCATCTTGCGAGCATATGCCCATACCACGCAATAGGCAACCAGCGGTACAATGAACGCCCACACCATCGTCGTATGGTCTGCCACCAGTCCCATCAACAGCGGACCTACCACGCCTCCCACGGGAGACATCATCAGGAAAGAGGAAGCCCTCTTGGTATGGTTGCCCAGCCCGCGCAAGGAAAGGGCAAAAATCGTGGGAAACATAATAGCCTCAAACGCATATCCGCACAACAGAGCTGCAAGCGATATCATCCCTACATCCAGCAGTACCAACGAAGTAGTCACTACTGTCCCCGTAGCACACACCAGCAACATTTTCTCGGCACGCACACGTCCCATAATCCAGCTACCGGCAAAACGTCCCAACATAAATAATCCCAGTCCACCGAAAGAAAGCACTACGGAAGCTTCGCGGGCATTCATCCAATTCTGCTCCACCACGTAATTGATGAAGAAGCTGTTGATGGAAATCTCGCCGACCTCATAGGCAAACAAGGCTATCAGCCCGAAAATGAAAAGCCGGTGTGACCACAATCCGACCTTATTACCAGCTTCGTCCACCTCCACACTATGTTCAATCTCGGGCAACTTGATTCTTGAAAAGACCAGCGCTACCAGCAACACAATTACCCCCATGCAGATATAGGGCAATGCGACATTACCCGAGCCCGTCTGCCCATCCTTCGAGAAGAGTAGCAGTCCAGCCAGTACCGGCGCACAGATACATCCCAGACCATTGAAGGATTGTGCGAAATTCAGTCGGCTGGCAGCAGTTTCCTTTGCGCCCAATTCTGTGGCATAAGGATTGGCGGCAGTTTCAAGAAATGTCAGTCCGCAGCCTATCACGAACAATGCAAACAAGAAAAGATTAAAAGACAGATAATGCTGCCCGGGGATAAAGAGCAGCGAACCGATGCCGTAGAGCAACAGACCGAATACCACACCCCGGCGGTATCCGAAGCGACTGATGAAAAGTCCTGCAGGAATGGCCATAATGAAGTATCCCATATACATCGTCATCTGTATAAAGGCCGAATGTGTCTTCGTGATATCCAGTATCTCTTGAAAGTGCTTGTTCAGTACATTCAGAATGGCATGGGCAAATCCCCACAAAAAGAAAAGAGAGGTAATCAAAATGAAGGGCACAAGGTATTGTCTGCCCACCAATGGTATTCGTTTCTGTTTCATAATATGATAATTCCAGACAATCGTTGCAAGGCGATTGATAATTGCGGGTGCAAAGATAAACAAAACTCCCGGTCTTTACCCAACATTTTCCTATTCGCTATTGTACGGAGCAGCTTTTTCTCTAACTTTACTGCCATCATACAATGTTAAGCCATGAAAAATGCCATCCCACGATACAATTTCTACAAAACTAAGTACGGAAGCGAACTTCTGATAGATGTCGTTGATTTGCAGTATACCCGGAAATTCTTGACCCAGGGAAAAGTACATATTCTGACCTACTATGACATCACCTTCATCACAGAAGGAGAAGGAGAATTCACTATCGGTAACCGGACACACTTGGCAGCTCCCGGTGATGTATTCTTCTCCAAACCAGGTGAGGTGCGCAGTTGGGACACAGACCGTATCGGCAACGGTCATGCTCTAATTTTTGAGGATACCTTTTTGACCTCTTTCTTCAAAGACCCACTATTCGTGCAGCACCTCCCGTTCTTCCGAATGGGAAAAACGGCAGACAAACTCCAACTGCCGAACGGGCTCTATGCACGGATACTCCAACTTCTGCACGACATAAAGGTCGAAATCGACTCTTTCCACCCACACGATACGGGCATATTACGCGCCTTACTTTACGAAGTCCTCATGCTACTCAACCGTGCCTACCGCACCTCTATCCCTCCGGAGACGGGTAAGGAGCCACATAAAGATATCAGCAGCTTCCACCTCAGCCGATTCTTCGAATTGGTTGGGGAGCACTTCCGGGAGCAGCATTCTGTACAATTCTATGCCGATAAACTATGCATCACTCCCAACTATCTGAACGAAATCCTCTCTTCGGCCATAAACATCAATGCCAAGCAGTACATACTCAACAAGATTACAGACGAAGCCCAGCGTCTGCTCACCTACACCGACCTCCCCATTTCAGAAATAGCCTCTGAACTTCATTTCTCAACCGTCTCCTACTTTGTACGTAGTTTCCGACAATGTATAGGGTATACTCCCCTCGCCTACCGGAAAATGGAGAAACCGTGAAAAGTGACATATCCTCCTTCTTTTTTATTGTACAAAAGTTCCACTTACCGGCTATCTTTGCCCTTGAAACAATAACCCATAAAAAAACAAACAATGAGAAATGCAGAAAAAACAGTAGGAAACATGATTGACAAGGAAAAAACCATCTTTGTCGGTTCGATGGATGCCGAAGGCTTTCCCAACATCAAGGCCATGTTGCAAACCCGCAAAAGGGAAGGGATCAAACACATTTACCTATCAACGAACACCTCGTCGATGCGCGTTTCGCAATTTCTCAAAAATAACCGGGCATGCCTTTACGTCTGCAACACACGCTTCTTCAAGGGCGTAATGCTGCGCGGCACGATGGAGATACTGACGGACAGCACCAGTAAGGAAATGATATGGCAGGAAGGCGACACTATGTACTACCCCGAAGGAGTGACTGATCCCGATTATTGTGTCCTGAAGTTCACCGCCTTCGCCGGTAGGTATTACAGCGGATTTAAATCAGAAGACTTCACGATAGAATAAACGGGCCATCCGTTCCAGTCCATCAGCAAGCAGAGCCCGGGGGCAAGCGATATTCAGCCGGATAAAGCCCTCTCCACCGGGACCGTACATCGTACCGGAATTGACCATCAAGTGCTGTTGTTCTTGCAAACGCAAGGCGACAGCATCTGAGTTGATACCAGAGGCACTGCAGTCTATCCAAACCAAATAAGTTCCTTCGAGTGGCAACACGGGATATTGTGGTAACCGTTCCTTGAAAAAGCGGCAGAGGTATTCGTAATTCCCCCGCAGATATTTCCGCAAGGCATCGAGCCATTCCCCACCTTCGTTATAAGCTGCCATTGTGGCGATTACGCCGAACGGATTGACGTCGCATACCTCGTTGATATTGATGGCTCTGTCAATACGGCGGCGCACCTCTTCATCGGCTGCGATGATATTGGCGATTTGCAACCCGGCAAGGTTGAACGCCTTGCTCGGCGAAACGCAAGTAACGGAATTTTGCAAAAAGCGTTCAGACAAGGAGGCAAAGGGTGTGTAGTCATATCCTTCGTAAGTCAGTTCACAATGAATCTCATCCGCCACGACAAACACCTCATTCCGTAAACAAATATCACCTATATGCTGCAGTTCTTCCGGAGTCCAGACCCGTCCGACCGGATTGTGAGGATTGCACAGCAGCAGGATTTTTGCTTTCGGATCGGAAGCTTTCCTTTCAAGATCGGCAAAGTCGATTACGTAGCGGCCATCCTGATAAATGAGATTATTGGCAAACAACTCGCATCCATCATTACGGATAGATGAATAGAAACAATTATAGGCAGGAGTCTGAACGATGACTTTATCACCCGGCATGGCCAAGGCTTTGATAATGGCTGACAGAGCCGGCACGACACCACTCGTATAGATAATCCACCGGGAATCAACCTGCCAGCGATGCCGGTCATCGAACCACCGGACAACCGCATCATAATAGGCTTCGGGTACTTTTGTATAACCGAAAATACCGTGCGCCACCCGCTTTTGTAAGGCATCGATAATAGCGGGTGCTGTACGAAAATCCATATCCGCCACCCACATGGGCAGTACATTCTCCTCTTCGGGAATATCCCATTTATAAGAATTCGTCCCGCGACGCGAGATGATTGTATCGAAATCGTATTTCATAATTTATAAATCCAGTTACCATCCCAAAGCCTCAACTCACAATCGGCAGGCGCCTTTATATTTTCGTCGAGAATGATTTCCCCATAGCTTTCGGCAGTGATACAGCCTGTCCGTGGATTCTTCACCCCGCCTATTGTTCCTTTGATGGTTGCCTGCACCGAACTATATTCAAAAGCCCGGTCGCAGTCGGGACCAAAGGTGCAATTCTCCAGTACGAGGTCGTGGGCATAGCAGAGCGGTTGCTCACCGGTTATATGGCAATTCACCAACCGGAGATTGTGCGAATGCCAGCCGAGATATTCGCCGCTGAGTTCAGAATCGTAGATTGTCACATTCTCCACCTCCCAGAAGGCATCCTTCGTAGTGATTTTGGCATTGCGCAACTCCACATTCTTCACATACTGGAAAACGTACTTGCTGTCGCTTTCCAATCCGTCTATGCGGATGTCGCTGCTGAACATGAACGGATAAGTTCCTCCATGCAGTTTCAGATTTTTGATATTCAGTTTTTTACAACGCCAGAACACCTCATCGGCATCGTTTATCTCTACATTCTCTATTTCGATGTCGTGCATCTCGCGAAACATTTTGGGTGCATCGATACGCGTATCAGTCATTTTCAGATGGTCGGAATACCACAGTGCCGAACGCCCGCCGACATCGAAAAAACAACGGTCGATAACAAATCCGTGAACATGCCAGAAGGGATAATTTCCTTCGAACCGACAATCAACAGCTTCGATGTTGCTGCATTCCTTGATGGCTGATTCTCCAGCACGGATAACTACATTCTCCAAACGTAAGTCATGCGATTCGAACAAAGGTCTTTCTCCGCCAAATGCTGTATTTGATATTATTTTCACCTTGTTTTCAATTTTATTATTCTATTCTCTTTATCAATTTTGCGGGGACACCACCTACTATTGTATTTGCTTCCACATCTTTCGTCACGACCGCTCCAGCTCCCACCACAGCATTGTCACCAATTGTCACTCCTTGAAGAATTGTTGCATTAGAACCTACCCAGACATTCTTGCCCAGTACAATTGGTGCCGGATAGGTAGTTTGGCGTTCAGCCGGAGGCAAACCATGATTGAGCGTTGCAAAGACTACATTATGCCCAATTTGGCATCCGTCGCCGATTATCACACCACCATGGTCTTGAAAATGACAGCAGGCATTAATAAATACGCCTTCGCCCACTGTTATATTCTTCCCGAAATCGGCATAAAACGGCGGAAATACTCGGAACGATGACGGAACTTGATAACCGAACAATTCGGATAGCAACTCACGTACTTCGTCCGGCGTATAGTATGCGGTGTTCAGCCGGAAAGTGATACGCCTGGCTTCACTGCTCATTTCGTCCATAAAACGGTGTATCTCCTCCGTATTAAGCGCTTGACGCGTCTTTACATATTCTTTGAATTCGTTCGTAGTCATAGTTTCTCCTATTTAAGTTTATCGTATTCTTCATCCGTCACCGGTTCTAGCCATTCATTAGAAGTATCCTCACCGGGAACTTCGAAAGCAAGATGGGCAAACCAACCATCAGAAGCAGCACCGTGCCAATGCTTCACATTTGCAGGGATATGGATAACCGTACCGGGTAGAATCTCTACTGCCGGCTTGCCCTCTTCTTGATACCACCCACGACCGGCAACACCGATAAGCATCTGTCCACCGCCTTTAGTAGCACGGTGTATGTGCCAGTTATTGCGGCAACGAGGCTCGAAAGTGACGTTAGAGACGGAAACCTGCTCACGTGAAACGGGAGCAAGATAGCTGTTACCTATGAAGTACTGTGCGTATGCTGTGTTCGGTTCTCCAATGGGGAAAATCATTTCACGCTGGAACGCGGCTTTGGTATCTTCACCGGCAGTGTCCTCTGCCCATACGCCTTTGGCCAGATTAAACGCTGCCCACGCTTTGGGCCAACCGGCATAGAAACCGATATGGGTGATGATTTCAGCAATCTCCGTACGGGTGATGCCGTTCTTTTTTGCCGACTGAAGGTGGAACACGAGCGAATTATCCGTGATTCCTTGACTGATAAGAGAAGTTATAGTTACCAAACTACGGTCACGCAGACCGAGTTTGTCGGTGCGGCTCCAGACCTCGCCAAAGAGGACATCGTCGTTTAGTTCCGCAAATTTAGGAGCAAACTCACCCAACTGGGTACGTCCTGCTGTCTGTACTATCTTTTCTTGTGCCATAATATTGAGTGTTAAAATGTTGAATACTGAAATTAAAAAAATCTTGTTCATAGTCGTTCTATTTATTGCATGAAGTTATTGAGCTTGTTAGCCGGATTAAGTGGCGTCTGGTCAGACAAGACCAATGATTTGACCATGTGCAACGTTCCTTGCTTGTATTTCTGAAAGTGTTCTGATGCAATATGTTTTTCATAAGCCGCACGGCTCGCATAGGTTTCGAGAATAGTCACCTTGCAGGGATTCTCCTTCTCGCCGACCGCATACATAGTCAGCACGCCCGATTCGATGCGCAGAGAGATTTCGCCTACTTCGGTTGCGTATTTCATATATTCGTCGAGATACTGCGGATAAACTTCGATTTTCGACAACCGCACGATACCGTCAGCACTCATCGGCTCTTTAGCGCACATACCCGGCTGCTTATCCAGATTCAGGCATTTGCCGATAATCTCTCCCGTGGCAAGGTAGGAATAGGTCGGAAATTCAAACAATACGGGTTTCAGCTTCGTATAGTCAAGTTTCCCGTTATTATCAAGCACTTCAGGAGCAGCGTATGTATTGACTATCGCACAAATTTTCTTGTTAAACTTCTGATGACAAAGGTACCGCGATAGCACAAGCGAAGGTGTATATGATTTACGGATATTTGTACCCGAATTCCCGATTATACCGCAAGAAAGTTCAAGTTCATCAGATGAGTATAGTAAGACTGGCAGAAATCCCACGAATAATCCCATGCATGATTTTTTAATCGTTATTCTTGCCGATACAGAAAAAAAGCTCTGAAATCCTTGAATTTCAGAGCTTTGCTTTAATTTGATATTTGCTTTCGCGGTGCGTACGGGACTCGAACCCGTGACCCCATGCGTGACAGGCATGTATTCTAACCAACTGAACTAACGCACCATTATTTCATTCTTTCGTTGCTATCTCTCTCGATTGCGGTTGCAAAGGTAGACAAAATTCTTATATCTGCAATAGCTTGAAAGAAAAAAATCATCTTTTTTTTAACATAGCTTGATTATAAGAGATTTATGTTACCTTTGCAAAACTAAATTAATATTGAAATCATGAGAAATACTCCTATTGAACGTAAGTTGATAGATGAAACTATCGCAGATTTTCATATCACAGACTTTGCCAAAGCAACTATCCGTGAAGTCAAAGCCATTGCAGCCAATGCCGAAGCGGCATCGGGTGTGGAATTCATAAAAATGGAAATGGGTGTACCCGGACTCCCCCCCTCAGCCGTCGGCGTAAAGGCAGAGGTGGAGGCATTGCAGAATGGTATTGCCAGCCTCTACCCGGACATCAACGGACTCCCCGCCTTGAAGCAGGAAGCATCCCGTTTCATCAAAGCCTTTATCAATGTAGATGTAGCCCCCGAAGGTTGCGTACCAGTTACCGGTTCCATGCAAGGAACTTTTGCTTCATTCCTCACATGCAGCCAGTGCGATGAGAAAAAGGATACCATTCTCTTCATCGATCCCGGTTTCCCGGTACAGAAGCAGCAGTTGGTCGTGATGGGACAGAAATATGAAACCTTTGACGTATATGACTACCGTGGCAACAAGTTGAAAGCGAAGTTGGAAAGTTACCTCAGCAAAGGAAATATCTCTGCCATCGTCTATTCCAATCCCAACAATCCCAGCTGGATTTGCCTAAAAGAAGAAGAATTGCGCATCATCGGCGAACTGGCAACCAAATATGACGTCATTGTGCTGGAAGACCTCGCCTACTTTGCCATGGACTTCCGCCAAGACTTGAGCAAACCGTTCCAAGCGCCTTACCAACCTTCTGTGGCACACTATACGGACCTTTACGTGCTGCTCATTTCCGGTTCCAAAGCTTTCAGCTATGCCGGTCAACGTATCGGTGTCAGCTGCATTTCGGACAAACTGTATCATCGGGCCTATCCCGGGTTGACACAACGCTACGGCGGCGGCACCTTCGGCACAGTATTCATCCACCGCGTACTCTATGCGCTCTCTTCCGGCACCAGCCACTCTGCGCAGTATGCTCTTGCCGCCATGCTTAAAGCAGCCAATGAAGGTCAATACAACTTCCTTGATGAAGTGAAAGTATACGGTGAACGTGCCCGCCGCCTGAAAGAAATCTTCTTGCGCCACGGTTTCCACTTGGTATACGACAATGATTTGGGTGATCCCGTTGCCGACGGTTTCTACTTCACCATCGGTTACCCGGGCATGAGTAGCGGAGAACTTGCGCGGGAACTAATGTACTACGGTGTAAGCGCCATTTCGCTGGTGACCACCGGAAGCCATCAGGAAGGATTACGTGCCTGCACTTCCTTTATCCAAGACCATCAGTACGACCAGTTGGACGAACGTATGGCAATTTTTGCCGAGAATCACCCCATCCAATAAAAAATATCCCTATATAAATAAGGTGTTTCTACCAGTTGATGCCGGTATCCCACCACAATCGGGTACCGGCATTGTCATCTCCACCCAGTACCTCTACCAAAGCGGCATACTGCTCGGCATTCTCCGTCTTCAGTCCGCCGGGAAAGTTCAGACGGCGAATCATTGTCTCAGTATCTATGCACCCGTCTTTACTGTGATTAAAGCGTACGGGGAATAGCCGGGGATACCCCGTCCGGCGCTGTTCAGCCCAAGCTTCACACCCTTCGGGAAACATGGCAATCCATTTTTGGGTAATAATCTTCTCCAGTTTCGTATCCCTATCCGCTGACTCCAGCCAGCGTGGCGAAACCTGACAACGGGCGGTAATATCATTCTCCATATCGTAGGTATCCACAAAATCGGCAGGCAACAAGTTGCTCTCCAGATAAGCGTCGGACTGCAAGATGCCATACTGACGGAAAGAAGCCATTACCCCTTCTTCATAGCAGATTTTCGCCGACTCATCAGTCCATCCCCGTAGGGCAGCCTCGGCACGCAGGAACCAGACTTCTGCTGCCGGCATCAACACTGCATCAGTCTGCTGGGTAACTTTCAATTTTGAGAGTGTATTATAATAGTTATGTGCAAAGCATGTACCCTGACGAATGCCGCGATACTCGCCTGCAAACTGTTCATTCTGGCAAGTGGCAAAATAGATTTCACGACGGGGATCTTCATATCCGTTCAGTATGGACTCCATCGGCGCTCCCATATAAGCTTCATTCCAAACAAGGTTTATCTCGCCCAACGGATTGGTATATCCACTCGCTGTGGAAACCGCCACCGACTCGTCCGCCTCCCGAATGACTCCGTATTCATTATCCATCGCCTTACGGAATTCCGTTTTTGCATTCTCCGGACTGGCTACCGCGATGCGCATGGCAAGCCGCATCCGCAACGAATTGGCAAACTTTATCCAAGAGTCATAATCACCGTCCAACAACATATCGAAACGCGCAAACTCCGAAGCTCCCGGATGCTCGACAATATAATCGGAAAGTACAGCAACAGCCGTATCGAGTTCACAGAAAAAGGCATTATAGACCTCTTTCTGCGTGTCAGGCATATAACGGGCTTCGGGATCGGCAAAATGACTATACACAATAGGGCCGTAATAGTCCGTGACACGGTGCATCACTTCCACCTTCAGTATCTTGGTAATGCCGAAAAAGGCAGGCATACGGTCACGTGTGGCATTCTCCGACTGATATATCTGCGGGAAAACATACTCATAGGTATGTCCCCACATGGCGCTGTTCCATCCATCCTGCAAGTTGTAGTCCGAATTGTGCGAACCTCCATTCAGAGGCTTGGCATCGTGCATGTAACCGCTGAACATGTCGGCATTCAAATTCTGGGTCAATTGAAAAGGCCAGTTCTTCCCCTTTCCGTAGTCGTAATTGAAATAGATGCCTTGCTGGATGATTCCAAGACGGATGCCATGTTCGTTATAGTCGGCCTGCAAGTCCTCGTCCGTCACGCCGGACTTGTCCGTATTGATTTCCTTAAAGTCCCGCGTACAAGCCAGAAACACGAAAACCATGCCAATCAGTACTATAATCCTCTTCATATCAAGTCTCCCTCCCCCTCTTAAAATTCACACTTCAAAGAAAATCCCCAACTACGCGTGGTAGGCATACCGTAGACTTCAATTCCCTGGTTATCGTTGCCCGTAGAGAGTACCAGGTCAGGGTCGAAAGGCGCCTTTTTGTAGAAGAAGAACAAGTTGCGTCCCGAAAAGGACAGTTGTGCCCGCTTGAGGACTTTGGTCTTTTCCATCCAGGCTGCAGGCAGTTGGTAGCCCACGGACAGCTCACGCAGCCTGATGTTCGTGGCATCATACATATAATATTCCGTCACCCCGGCCCGTCCGCCTACAACATTCTTATAAAATCCTTTCACATTATCTATCCGGTTACCTTCAAGCATTACATAACCTTTGTCTCTGGCCCGGGCCGTGACTTCAGAAACGCCATACATATCCATATCCGCCTGCGTCTGGGACAAAATATCGCCTCCAAAGCGACAATCCACCAGAAAATAGAAAGAAAAATTCTTGTAAGACAGCATATGATTCCAGCCCAGCATCAGTTTTGGATTGGCATTGCCCACTTTCACCGTATTGCCATCACCTTCCACCAAAGGCATGCCGGTATTGTCTCCTTCCGTGCCGTAAACGATATTGCCCGCATCGTCACGTACAAAAGCTTTTCCGTAGATGTCACCGATAGAGCCCCCTTTCACCAATTTCATGGCATAACTGGACGAGAAGCTGGTAGGACCGTAAAGAAACTCCTTCAGCGCTTCGTGCAGTGAAATTATCTTGTTGCGGTTGGTGGAGAAGTTTACCTCTGTTTTCCACTTGAAATGGTTTGTCAGCAAAGGAACGGCATCCAATGAAACCTCCCACTCCACATTCTGTATATTACCCGCATTGACATAACGGTAGGCATATTTATCGCCCGACAGAGTGGGAAGCTTGAAGAACTGGTTCCGGGTATTCGTCTTATAGAAAGTGGCATTCAAACCAATGCGGTTCTTTAAAAAACGCGCTTCTATACCCGCCTCAAAGGAATGCGTCATCTCCGGTTCCATATCCTTGAACGGCGCGGCATCACTTGCCAGGAACTCTCCACCCGCCGTGATATGCGAGGAAGGATTTGTGATGAACATGGGAATATCATTGCCCACCATGCTGTATGCCCCCCTTATCTTTGCCAGTGACACCCATCGGGGTAAAGTCATCAGCTTATTGAATATCAGCGAAAATCCCACGGAGGGATAGAAGAACCCGCTTTTCTCATGAGATGTATAAGCCAGTGTGGAGGACCAGTCATTACGGGCCGACAAATCAAGATAGACAAACTCGTTGTAGCCCAGTTGTGCCGTCGCAAACAAGGACTGCAATTGGCGCCGTGCATCAATCTTCTGGTCCAGCCCAGCGGAACCATTCATGATGATATTGGCCAGATTGAACACATTGGCATATTTCAGCGAAGCTGTTTTAGAGTCATAGCGGGTGGAGTTCACTGTCTTGTCATTGATACTGGCACCGAGCGCCGCGTTGAGAGAGAATGCATCCCACTGCTTTTTCATCATCAGTATGGCGTCTCCGTAATATTGGGTTTCCTGATAGTCCATCTCGATATAACGCCCATTGGCTCCCGCTAACGCCGGAGCGGTAGAGGCATAGAACTGCTGGCGCACCTTGTCGTTAATATAGTCTACATTGCCACGGGCCTGCAGGCTTAACCAATCGTTTATCTTCAGATTGGCAGATAAGGAGACTATGACATGCATACGGTTCTCCTTGCTCAATATGCGATTGGTAATCCAGTAGGGATTCTGCTCAAAATCCTCGTAGGAGGTATGCCAATTCTGTATGTTCAGGTTTCTACCCTCATCATAAACCTCGAAGTTCTCCTTATAATAAGAAATATCCTCACCCCGTGGAAAACGGTAGAGCCCCACCAAAGGATTCATGTAGAAACCACCCACGGTAGGCTTGTTCTTCACCACCTGGCGCATCAAGTTCATACTGCCATCTAACTTCAGACGGGAATTCAACAGAACGGAAGTCTCTCTGAAAGTGAGGTTGTGCTTCGAAAGGTTATGTTTCCCAATGATGCCATGCCCCGTAGTATTGGCATAGGAGAAATAGTTCTGCAACTTCTCATTGCCGTGACTCAAGGAGATGGAAGTTATGGAGGTGACACCAGTAGAGAAGAAGTCTCTCAGATTATCATATTCGGGAAGGTTTGCCCGTTCTCCCCAACTGTCCACACCGTCACTTACTCCATAGCGGTTCTGCATCTTGGGTAGTGCAAAAGCATTGTCGAACATCAGGCTCGTCGAGAAAGAAACACTGCGCTGCCCGTGCGACTGCCCCTTCTTTGTAGTAATCAGTATCACCCCATTGGCAGCCTGGCTACCATACAAAGCTGCCGCGGGAGCTCCTTTCAGGATACTGATACTCTCTATATCTTCAGGATTCAGATTGGAAATGCCGTCCCCTCCGTCACGGTTGCTGGCATTGGCCGTCCCGCCTATGGCAGAGTATGCTTGCTCGGAGGTGGAGTTCAGAATGGGAACACCGTCTATCACGTACAGAGGTTGGTTGTCACTCGCCACCGAACGGACTCCACGGATACTGACTTTGGCTGAAGCTCCCAGACCGGAAGAAACCTGGTTAACACGCACACCAGCTGACTTGCCGGTCAACGAAGTGATTAAGTTGGGCATTTTTACTCGAGTCAATTCCTCGTTTTTTATTAAATCTGTGGCATAAGAAAGAGAATTTTCTTTCTTTTCGATACCCAAAGCGGTAACAATGACATTATCCAGCTCTATCATATTTTCTCTTAGTGTGATATGAAAGGTCGAACGTCCTTCCACCTCAATATCCTGGGAAATGTAGCCGATAAATGAAACACGGAGCACTGCATTATCGGCAACCACCAGCGTGAATTTTCCTTCCGAATCCGCTATCGCACCATTGGCCGTTTCTTTCTCCTGAATAGTGGCACCGGCCAGCGGAAACCCACCTTCATCCAGCACACAGCCACTTACCGTCACTTTGGAAAGCTGTATTTCGGAATGCCCCGGACGTTGCATACGCTCCCAAAATCCCTCCGGGCAATCCGTCCATCCTATAGAAAACAGCCCTAAAATTAACATATATAGTGTAGTATACTTCATTGTATTAAATTGCCAATTACTTGCAAATTTAAGCATTTTCTTCGAATAAAAAAACCATAAAATCTGAGAAAAGAAACTTTTAAAATGAAAAACAGCGAAGAACTTTTGTTTATTGTGGAATATTATGTATATTAGGGGCATGTATAGCAATATAGATCTATTCAAGATAGAAACAAACCATGTGGTTCCTGCCCGGGGAAAGGTCTTGATTTCCGAACCCTTTTTGTGTGACCACATGTTTGGGCGATCCGTCATTCTACTGGTGGACCATACACATGACGGCACAATGGGACTGGTTATGAACAAACCTCTCCCCCTATTCTTGAATGATGTGCTGAAAGACTTCAACTGCCCGGAAAACATACCTATCTATAAAGGAGGACCGCTCAGTACAGATACGTTGTTCTATTTGCACACGCTCAAGGGCATTACCGGAGCATTGCCCATCGGCAAAGGCTTCTACCTGAACGGTGACTTTGAAGCCATTAAAAACTACATCATGCAGGGAAATTCCGTTAAAGGCAGAATCAGATTTTTTTTGGGATACTCCGGCTGGGAGTACGAACAGCTGGACCGGGAAATTGAAGAAAACACTTGGCTGGTAGGCAAAGAAAACATCAGCTCGCTAATGGACGAGGCAGCCAGCGGCACACTCTGGAAGAAGGCATTGTGCAAGCTGGGAGCAAAATATGAAATATGGTCGCGTTTCCCCCAGATTCCAACGTTCAATTAGTGTTGCGGAGAAGTTGCAACAATACGACATCCTTATAGCACCCTCCTACGCGCCACCACTCCCTCAAAAGCCCGCAACGCACAAAACCGCAGGATTCAAAAAGGCGGATACTTGCCTCATTATCCACCGAAATATGGACTATCAACTGCTTCAGATATAGGAAACTGAAAACATAGTCGCACAGCAAACGCAACGCTTCCTTGGCATAACCATTGCCCTGATACTCCTTCCGTATAGCAATGCCCACCTCTCCCCGGGCATGCATGGGAGAAAACTCTGTAATATCAATGGTGCCTATCACCGCATCATCCTCTACACGTACAATCATCATACGCAGCTGGCGGTCGGCAAACATATCGCATTCGGAATTCTCAATATATTGTTTCAAGACAAATCTGGAATAGGGCACGGTGAAGTTCGTCACATCCCAAGTCCGGGAATCATTCTCCATAGCATACATCACTTCCAAGTCTTCCGGCTCCATAGCACGTAGACGCACCCTTTCACTACAGAAATAAGATTTATTCATATCTTCCAGTCGGTTACATTTCTTCTTCTTTATTGATATGCAGTTCTTTACGCAGGCGTCCATCACCCGGCAGGCAGAACAGAGAAGCCGTCAGTCCTATCAGTGCACACAGTACACCCGTACTGCTCAACATTATATAATAGGTGAAAAAACCTGCAAGCACTGGTATGGCAAGCAATGCCAGCCGCACGCCACTCCACAACGCATAAAGGCGGAGGGCTTCGGGAAGCGTCACTACATCTATTTTCCGGATTAATACCCATGAAAAGAGTTTCAGGGATACGGGCACGCAAGAGGCAGCCAGCAGAATGGTTATCGTCTCAGCCATATAGATAGCACGTACATCTCCGGCATACATACCTACCCATTCGCCTCCGGTTTCTCCAAGCAGGACGAGTAGGATGGGGAGCATCCAGAAATAAGCAAAAGTTGTTCGGACACGCAATGCAGTCTTCTTTATTTGTTCTTCCATTTAGTGAATTGATAGTGGATAATGAATAATTGATAGAAGCCCAACACGATCAGGCAGTTCCGGAAAATGGAGTGCGGTTCACGATACTGCGTCCCAGAGTCACTTCATCCGTATACTCCAATTCGTCGCCGATGGAAATGCCACGGGCTATGACGGAGAGCTTCACACCCAGTTTTTCCAGCTTGCGGTAGATATAAAAGTTTGTCGTATCTCCCTCCATCGTCGTGCTCAGGGCAAGAATCACTTCATTGATGCCACCGGCGGCTACCCGCTGCACAAGGCTTTCTATCTGCAAGTCTCCGGGACCAATGCCATCCATCGGCGAGATGACGCCTCCCAACACGTGATACAAACCACGGAACTGTTGTGTGGCTTCCACAGCCATCACATCACGGATATTCTCTACCACACAGACCACGGAAGCGTCCCGTTGCGGACTGGAACAGATGCGACACGTCTCCGTATCTGATATATTATGGCATACCTTGCAATATTTCACTTCATGCTTCAGCGTCACAATGGCATTGCCGAACGCTTCCACCACTGCCGTATCCTGGCGGAGCAGGTGAAGAACCAGCCTCATAGCCGTCTTACGTCCCACTCCGGGCAACTTGGCAAACTCATTTACCGCCTTCTCCAATAATGTCGAGGGAAACTGTCCATTCATACTTAAAATTTTCCTATTGGCCACAAAGATAGTGCAAACCGAATGCAGAATAAAATGAACTCGTTCATTTTTTATGCTGAGGTGCAGCCTATCTTCGCTTTCTGGGCAAAGATAGTGCAAACTTATGAAATTAGTGCTACCTTTGCCACACGTAAAACCCCAAAAAGGCAACAAAATGGATATTACAAACGCCGAATTCGTCATCAGTAACACAGACGTGCGGAAATGCCCCGCCGGTACATTTCCCGAATATGCTTTCATCGGACGCTCCAACGTAGGAAAATCCAGTCTTATCAATATGCTGACCGGAAGGAAAGGACTCGCCATGACCTCTGCCACACCGGGAAAGACCATGCTTATCAACCATTTCCTAATCAACAAGAGCTGGTACATTGTAGACCTTCCGGGATATGGCTACGCCAAACGGGGACAGAAAGGTCAGGAACAAATCAAACGTATTATAGAAAGTTATATACTGCAACGCGAACAGATGACTTGTCTGTTTGTTCTTATAGATAGCCGGCTGGCTCCCCAAGCCATCGACCTCGAGTTTACGGAATGGCTGGGCGAGAACGGCGTACCCTTTGCCATCGTCTTCACAAAGGCCGACAAACTGAAAGGCGGCAGACTGAACACCCACATCAACGAATACCTGGAACAGTTGAAGGAACAGTGGGAAGAGCTGCCTCCCTACTTCATCACCTCTTCTGAAAACCGCATGGGACGGAAAGAGCTGCTGGACTATATCGAAAGTATCAACAAAAGCCTGAATAGCAAACAATAGACATAAGTAAAATGAAAAGATTCGTTTTTTGGCAACTGTTTGTTGCCGCACTACTGCTGACCGGCAATAGTCACGCACAATCCATCAAGGATTTGTTCAACAAAGAAAATATAGAGAAGGCGGTAAATGCCGTGACCGGCAAGTCAACAGCGGATATGACCGGCACTTGGTCGTATACCGGCTCCGCCATTGAATTCGAATCGGACAACCTGCTGCAGAAAGCCGGCGGTGCCGTTGCCGCCACAGCCGCAGAAAAGAAACTGGACGAACAGCTTGCCAAAGTAGGCATCAAAGCCAGGCAAATGTCATTCACATTCAACGCCGACAGCACATTCAGCGCCAAAGTAGGGCAAAAGAGCATGAAGGGAAGCTACTCCTACAATGCATCCACCCAAAAGGTCAACTTGAAATTTGCCAAATTGATAGGTATGAATGCTAAGATCAACGCTACCTCCACAACTATGGACCTGCTGTTCGAATCGGACAAGCTACTGAAACTGATAACCTTCCTCTCCAGCAAAAGCAGCAACTCTACCCTGAAGAGTATCGGCTCACTGGCCAACAGCTACGACGGAATGATGCTCGGATTCTCATTACAGAAACAGTAACAACAACTTCCATACAACAAAAAAATCCCGCAAGCACCGAACAATGCTTGCGGGATTTTTTTATCTGAAAAGAGCGGAAAACGAGACTCGAACTCGCGACCCTAACCTTGGCAAGGTTATGC
>OODD01000017.1_pt1 | contig 139693 bp, 98 predicted proteins | sample 1671311 | NCBI WGS metagenome assembly OODD01 (sample SAMN06348143, study PRJEB24527) | human gut metagenome | biome: human gut; feature: ankylosing spondylitis patient; material: feces | host: Homo sapiens | place: China | collected 2015-10 | reverse complement strand
ATGGGCGTTGACGATGCCGCCCCGGTCGTCGAACCACGGGATGCCGTTGACTATCGCCGTGCCCGTACTTTGGCCGAAACAGGTTGTTTCGGTGTCTTGGACGGTCTGTGGGTCAATATGCCGGATGTATTTGGACAACCGGGGCACTTTTTGGGACAAAGCCTTGGCGGCAATGGCCGCAAAGACTTTGCTCCCCCATATATTAAGATGGGTGTTGTCTACTTTGCCTTGCGGTAAGGAAGGATATTGTCCGGGCGGTATCCACATGAACAGTTTTTTAGATAGTTCCGGTCCCATTTCCGCGACCTGGTCGTGGGTCAGCTTGGCCATGTCCACGAACGGCACGTCCATTTCGTGGGCTATGCGGCGAGGTGACAAGAGGTATTCACCGTGTGTGTCCACCAGTGTGTTGCCCTCTTTTTCATAAATGTATTGGTGAGGTGTCTCCGGAGTAGGTGGGTAATTACGCCTTACGATGGAGTTCATCAGGACGGGATGAGCTCCTTTCTCACGGGTTTCACGCACGAACCGTCTCAAATTTTCATCGAAAGAACCTCCGGGCACAGTGTGTAATGCCGTATCGGTTTTCTCATCGTTGTGTCCGAATTGTATAATGACATAGTCTCCGGCTTGCAGTCGGTCGAGTACGGCCTGCCATCGTCCTTCACGGATGAAGCTTAAGGAACTGCGTCCGCATGCAGCATGGTTTTCTACACGGATGCGTCCGTTGAGGAAACAAGGTAACATTTGGCCCCATCCCCGTTCCGGACTTCCGGAAGCTGTGCTCCGGTCTGCCATGGTAGAGTCTCCAATCAAAAAAATGGTAACCGTCTTCTCTTTCAGGGTGAAGGCGGAAAAGAACAGGAATGCGAGGCATGAAAAGATAAGTTTGTATTGCATATTGTGGGTTGATGTAGGATTCGTGTATATATCCCCGAGAAAGTGGCGAAACTTTCTTTGGGGATATTGCAGGTAGGTTAATATTGGTCTTCTCCGAGGCCACCGGGACCGCAAATGCCGAGGGGCACCAACTCAATGTAATCGAGATGGAAGACTCCTCTTCCGGTCGGGGTGAACACCGAACGTATGCGCATGGTATGGGGGGTATTTGCCTTTATGTTCACGTTGCAAATTTTGCGGCGCAGCGTAGCCCTCAGGTTATAAAGGAGAGTACATTTGGCGGCACTGTATTGGGGGCCGCTCGTACCGTCGTTGCCGGAATAGAGGCTCTTAGGGCCACAGTAGTAACCGTTGTTTTTCATGACCCTGGCATTTTCTTCCAGTTCTTCGGAGGTATATATTCCATTGGCATTCTCTTCAGAGTTCCGCCACCCGTTCCATCCGTTGTAAAGCCCTCCGATGATGGGGCTGTCCCCTTCTTCGCGCATATCCAACGGTAGTCCCTGGGGTACATTGTCCACGTACATCTGCACGATGCCCCGGTCGGGCATGCTGCCGTATCCCAAACGCAGTTCATACGTGCCCGGGGGGACGTTGGGAAGTTGGAACGTCAAGTCGTATGTTCCTAAGATGCTGACACAATCGTCGAATGCGGAAGTCATGCCTATTTTAGGGCGTTGGGCGAAAAATATGGCGTTCTCGTTCATTTTGAGTCCTTTGATGTAGTTGGAGGGAATGTAGTAGTTGTATCCTCCACCTTCTGTCCCGTTTTCCGTGTTGTCGTATGAGCCGTATGGCTGTGTCACGTTGCCGCATAACCTTATTTTATTGTTTGTCAGTTCCGGCCATACGGTGTAGAAATCGATTCTCATCCGCGTGTTCATGACATTGTTGCGCATGGTCTCGTCGTAGGCCAATACGTCGTCCACGTAATAATAGGCTACGTTGAGTGAAAAGTTGTCGGCATCGGGGAGGGACAAGTGTGCACCGCGTACCCGTTGGCCGGAGTTGTAAATGCTAGCCACGCTATGATTGATGTAGAAGTCCGTGGGATGTTCCACGGCAGGGTCTACGGTCGAATATACTTTTTCCAGTTTGATGGTGGAAAAGTCGAGCAAGGTGCTGATCCATTCGATGGGATTGGCATATTGGGTGTGCACCCCCCAGCAGTTTACCAGTTTGGCCGTGCTCTCGAAGAGCCGGTCGAGGATATGGTAAGAAAGGAACATGTTGAGTGGGTTGTGCCGGTCGGTCAGGGAATGCTTGTTCCAGAACAGTTGTTTATAGGTCTTACCTTCGGGGTTTTCCGGCACCGGTTTGTTTAATCCGAATATTTCTGCGGCTGCATGGTCGTCGTACTTTTCTTCCGCCAACCGGTAAAGGGCATCGATTTTCTCCTCCATGGTCATGTCTTCGTTGAAGCGGTCGCTGTATTTTTCATAGAGGACTTCGTCCGGGACAATCAGCAAGGTGAAACCGCTATACCGGTGGTCGGGACGTTTGGCCGTAAAGATGTCCGTGTCGTGGCCACAGACGATATTGGGTTTGAATCGGGGATAGTCCTCCTTCCATATCTCGTAGCTTTCGTCCCGGTATCGAGCCAAAGAATCCAACAGTCCGGTACGCCGGAGGGCTTCATAGAAGATGGAAAACTGGCTATGGTTCTCATCCAATAAAGTGGCTCCCAGACTGGTATTGGGAATCAGCACTTTGTCCACAGGATGTACTACGCCATTTTCCACGGAATCGTTTTTAAGTTCGTTGATGATGGCCGCACGCCGGTTGATGATGCTGAGCACCATGTGGTTGGCATCCAATGTGTCGCCGTCGGTCTGTATAATCAAGGGCAGGTCTAACTGGTTGTTTTCCTGTTGGGTCTTTCCTAAATCATAAGTATAGATGATTCGTTCCACCAGACAGGCTTTCAGCAGGGTGTCGCAATAGGAGACGGGAATGTCTTCGACCGAAGCATACCCTTTTTCTTTCAAGAAGGCTTCCACACCGGAGTTTATGGGCGGGAATAGGGTACGTGCGCCCCGGGTACCCAGGAAGTCCAACTTTCCGGCACGCTCCACGATGCGCCTGAAGAGGCTGAAATCTTCCCTGTTTTTCAGGAAGTCGCTCATCATTTCTCCGGTGAAAGTGTAGTAGCTGTCGGCCGGCAGGTCGTCTTGGCAACCGGTGAATACGTTTATCTGTGCGGCCAGAAACAGGACTACGCAGCAAGATTTGAATGTTTTGAGCCAGTCTTTGTTCATCTTTTTGGAAGTTTTAAAGCCATTGGCAGAATTAAACAGATGGATGCCTAACGCCGCCAATGGCTTGTTCAACAGAATAAGGTTACGGTATGTACATGTTTAACGTACCATGACTTTCACCGCTTTCCGGCTACCGTCGGACATCAGGTCCTGACGGATGTAAATACCGCGTTGTTTCGGTTCTTCCACACGTATGCCGTTAAGGGTGTACCATGCAGAACTTACTATCGTGGCCTTGCCGTCGGAGATGACACCGCCGATGGCCGACTCGAAGTCGTCGGGCTTGTTGGCATCTCCGTCACCATAGTATACCAGCGTGAAGTTGTCGAAGAACACCCGCGATTCAGCCCAATCAATGGACGAACCGTCTACTTTTACGCCGATGCGGAGCTTGCCGTCTTGCCCGACGTAGCAGACCACGGAGTTCAGGTAACACGTTTCGTCGGCCTCGAACAGGTCGGCCGACGTGACGGAACTGCTCGACAGCCACTTGTCCTTGTATTGCGGATCTTCCGACCACGTGATTTGTTCATAACCGTCCGTACTCTCCACTTCGTCCAACGGGTAGTCCATGATGTGGTGTATCTTGGCCGAAGCATCGTTGCCAATCAATGTGGCCAGTACATCATTGCTCGTGTCGCCTTCCGTGCCCCAGTTCTCTTTCCAACTGTTGGCGTTCGTGATGCTCGGGGAATAATAACCTTGCATCGTTATTTTATAGGAACCTTCAGGCAGGCCTGTGATTTCTTGGCAGACTTCACTGTCCGTGCTCTTTGCTCCCCAAATTTCAACGATGCGGTTACTTTTGCTGGAGAAACTGCCGCTACCCGATTTTGTCCATCCATTGGTGCCGTTGGCGAAACTCATGTTGGTGAACAGGCCGGTGGCGTCACGGATGCCGTCGGGCGACTTCAAGGATTCTGCGACGGCCTCTTTCAAGATGCGGTCTGCGCGCGGTTGTATGCTGTCTACCTCGTTCGGGTCGAATGTCCTTTGGCTGTAACCATCTAACAGTCCGTCCAGATAGTCTTCATAAATCGGCAGTCCGACTTCGGAGTATGGAGATTCGTCGTATGCATTTTCCAGTTCTGTGGTTTTGTCTTGCAAGGTTTTGTAAGCGGCAATGTCTAAAGCCAGTGTGTCCATGCGAAGTTGTACCGACGTGATGATTCCCATTAGTGTCTCGTTATCCAATTGTGGGTTGTCGGCCGCTTCTTGGGCTACTTTCAGGGTTTCTTCGTATTTCTGTTGCCCGGCTTTGCTGAATGTTTCGTTGGCATTTGTATATTCGGCGTATTTGGCCTCTGCGTCCGTGATGTTCTGTTTCAAGACATCATGCAGGGTGGTGGCTCCTTCTTTTCCTAAGAATTGCAAGGAGAAATTGTCCACGGCCGTCCATTGTGAATTGGCACCTTCCACGCGGAATCCGACAGTGGCCGTACCACCTACTACGGAGAAGTCCAGAGTGAACGGGGTAAATATCTGGTTTTGGGAAATCTCAGCCTTCTGGCGAGATTCGCCCAATAGGGTACGGGCATACAGGTAGCGGCCTTCTGCTTGGCTGTCTCCTTCGTTGATTTGGCAGAATATGTAGGCTTTCAAACGGTATTTCCCGTCCGGAAGGTCGGTGAGGTCTTGGGTGATGGACCAATCCTTCTGGGGGGAAGACGGATTCCAACGTTCGAAGAAGTTGGAAATTTCCGTACTGTCCGAAGCTGTCCGCGTAGAGCCGGTCTTACGGGAGAAGTTGTCTTGTTCGTTGGTCGTTTCTCTCCATTTTTCCCATCCCTCGTCGCTGTCCGTAAATGAAGGGTTTGCCATCAATTCTGTTACGTCTATCGGGTTGGAGGCTGAAGCGGAACCGTATTTGAAATCCAAGATGTCGGCTTTTAGGTCTTCAGTCGCTTTCTCCAGTTCTTCCGCTGTCGCCTTTTCATTTTTATAAAGGGTGGCATAGGCTGTGATGTCTTTGAAATTTGCCGCATCGGCAGCATCCAATTGGGCTTGCAGCTTTTTCTTGGCTTGGTAAATGTCATAGGCATCAGGTTCTACGAATTTCCAATCGTACTGTGGGTTTACGACGCCTTCCGTTCCTTCGATGACCAAAGGATTGACTCCGAAGTCTCCTTCGTTGATTCCGATGTAACATCCGGCATATTGTGAGCTTTCGCCATACAAAGGATCTTCATCGGCGATTTTGATGCGGTAAGCACCATTGTCTTGTTTCGTGATTTTCCATAGGATATGTCCGTCTTTATCATGATCCACGCACAATACAAGTTGGCTAGGAATGTAGAACTCGTGGAGCTTGCTGTTCGTTTTCCCTTCCATCATGGACATGCGCCAACCGTACGATTCGTGGTGGGACGGGTCCGAGGCAGGGCGGCGGGCCAGTTCATAGTCTTGTCCGTAACTTAGTGTGACCTTCTTTCCTTCTTCTGCCACGATAAGTTCCGTGCCCCAAGTGTATTTCCAATTTCCATCGCACATGAACTTCTGGGTGGCTACGTGGTAGACATAATACACGCCGCCTCCGTTTTCATCGGGAGTTAAATTCGGGTCAACAAAGGTCAAGGCCGGGTCGGGCCAGTTTTCAGATGCCCACAAGGGCAACGTGGATGAAGTTGCGCTGCATAATGCCATGGCAACGAGTAATTTGTTTTTCATTTCATGATAATTTAAAAGTTTCTATTCTAAGTATGAATCACAACGGCAAAGATAAATTGTTGTTTGTGCTTTAGGACGTGCAAAATAAGTCTGAAAACAGACTGTTTCTGTCAAAACGCGTTGTGGCTTTGTGGATGTAGGGGAAATCGGTCAAAAAGAAATCTTTTTGATTCAAAATATATATAGGGAAGGATGAGCTGATGGATTTGTCGTATCTTTGTGTTGCGTATATTAAAATCTATGGTTCATGAAACACTTTGTTCGGCTTTTGTTTTTTTCCTTTATGGCGTGTTGGAGCATTTTTATGGATGCCCAACCATATAACATGCTGCATTTAGGAGTTGAAGATGGCCTTTCCAATAATTTTGTGTTAAGTATGGCACAAGACAGGCGTGGTTGCATTTGGGTTGCTACGGAGGCAGGTCTGAACCGGTTTGACGGGAATGGCTTTACTGTTTACAAGCATCATAATTCGGAAATTGCTAGCGATGCCTTGAACACGCTTCTTTATGATAAAACGGAAGACGTGCTATGGATTGGAGGAAAGTTCGGCGGGCTTTGTGCCTGGGAGGGGAAGACCGGGTGTTTCCGGACTTATACGGAAAAACATGTAGTAGGGAATATTGTGCATCTTTCCAAAGCCGAAAAGGGAGGGATTTGGATTACGCCTTATCATTCGGACATTGTTTATTTTGACATTCATGAGAAGTCTTTCACGCCTTTGTCCGATGAAGGTATCAGGTTGGGGGAGCATTTGAATAATTGTGCTTTTGAAGATGACGGTTTGCTTTATATCGGGCATACCAAGGACGGGATGAGCATCGTGGACTTGAAAAGAAAGACTGTGAGGCGTTTGCGGCACGAGCCAGAAAACCCTAAAAGCCTTCCCGGGAATAGAGTGTATGTTTTTTATAAAGACCATTTGGAAAATATTTGGGTCGGTACCGATATGGGGTTGGGGCTTTTAAATCCTGCCAAGGGGAGTTTTACAGTCTTCCGCCATGAACCGGATAATCCGTCATCTTTGATAGCCGACCATATTTATGACATTTGCGAAATGAACGATGGCAGGCTATGGATTGCTTGTGATGTCGGAGGTGTCAGTATCTTGGATTTGCATGACCTTACTTTTAAGGATTCCGGTGAGGTGGTCTTCGAGAACCTGTTGTCAGGGGAAGGCATGCAAGGTCTTTCGTCTGGGAATATACGTGACTTGCTGCAAGATTCCTTTGGTAATATTTGGATAGGGAATTACAGCAGTGGACTTGATTTCATAGGGCACTATCGGCCGTTGTTCGTCACTTTGCCTTATAGGGATACATCTGGAGGAAAAAAACACAAGCCGGTGTGGGGGCTTTGTGTAGATGGAAAAGGGGGTATATGGGTCGGGGGTAAAAACGAGTTGGCCTTATTTCGCGATGGAAAACAGGTGAAATGTTTTGATTTGTCCGCCTGTTTGTCCCGGCCTTACGGACAGGCGTTTTCTCTTGCGGATGACGGGGAGGGGCATATACTGGTTGGTATTTATGATGACGGGTTGCTGAAGTTGGACATCGGTAGTGGGTTGGTCTCCCGTGTGCCGTTAGGGATGCCGAATGTGGACGTGATTACTTTCTTTAAAGAGGCAGACGGAAATCTGTGGGTCGGTACGGAATACGGCTTATACCGTTATGCGGAGGGGCGTGTCCGCAAAGATTCGGTTTTGAGCAGCAAGTTGCCGGCGGAAGCTGTATATGGAATTCTTCGTGATCGCCAAGGCAAACTGTGGGTCGGTACTTATGGTGGGGGCATCATAGTCTTTGATTCCAATGGCCGGAATGTATTGTTATTGAATCTCGGTACGGGATTTCCGTCCAGTTCTGTAAATAGCATGTTCGGGGACTCCCGAGGTGGAATCTGGATAGCCACCCGTGAGGGCTTGGGGTATGTCCGGGACACGCGCCATCCTGAAGTATACCATTTCTACGGTCACGACCATGGCTTGGAAGATGTTTTCATACGTTCCATTCAGGAAGACCTGCATGGTGGGATATGGATTTCCACGAACAATGGCATCTCTCACTGGGATGAACGGAAACAGAGGTTTGACAACTATGATTACCGCGACGGGATTCCTATAGGAAATTTTATAGAAGGGTCAGCTTGCCGGGGGGCGGATGGTACGCTTTATTTCGGTTCGATGAAGGGTATCTGCTGTTTCAATCCTTTGGGATTGGATACGATGTCCCGCCGTGCAGGCAGTGTACAAATCATCGAGTGCCGGGAAATGGACAGCCGTACAGGGAGAGGCGGAAAATTGATTTTACCGGGAGAAAACGGGGAGATTGAATTGCCTTATCATCGCAATGCTTTCCGTATAAGTTTCTCCGTGCCCGATTATGCACAGAACGGGCAGGTGGAATATGCTTACAAGATAGAAGGATTGGAACGGGAATGGGTCAATATCGGAGCGGAAAACCAGATTACGCTCCGTAACATGCCTTTCGGGACTTATACCTTCCGAGTGAAGGCCAGGCTGAGGAATGGGGAGTGGGACGAAAAGAATGTGGCTACGATGTCTGTCCGCATCCATCCTCCGTTATGGCTGACTTGGTATGCCTGGACTTTTTACGGATTACTGGCCTTGTCGGCTTTGTGGCTTTGGATGCGTGCCTATAAACGCAAATTAGCCGCCAAAGCCGCCATGGAGGCAGAAGAAAAAAGGATGCGCGACGAACAGGAACTGAACAACGAGCGGCTTCGTTTCTACACGAACATCACGCATGAACTGCGTACGCCGCTCACTTTGATACTCGGCCCGTTGGAAGACTTGGCCGGAGACGGGAATTTGTCGGATGTTTACCGCAAGAAAGTCGGTTTGGTGCATAAGAGTGCTTTGCAGTTGCTCGACCTGATTAACCGATTGTTGGATTTTCGTAAGGTGGAAACGCAAAACCGGCAGCTTCGGGTGGCCAAAGGCAGATTGGGACGTTTGGTGACCGAGATAGGCTTGCGCTACAAGGAACTGAACCGGAACCCGAAAGTGGATTTCCGTATAGAAGTTCCGGAAGAAGAGTTCCGGATGTATTTCGATGCGGAAGTCGTGACAACCATCCTGAACAATTTATTGAGCAATGCGATGAAATATACGCCGGAGGGGCATATATGTTTGCGTTTGTGCCGTGGAGAGGAAGAGGGAAGGCCGTATGCCGAGATTTCCGTGTCCGATACCGGATATGGGATTGCACCTCAGGCCTTGCCTCATGTTTTCGACCGCTATTACCAGGCAGAGGGAAAGCATCAGGCCTCAGGTACAGGTATCGGGTTGGCTTTGGTGAAGTCTTTGGCCGATTTGCACGAAGGGGTGCTGGGAGTGGAAAGTGAAGCGGGGAAAGGTTCCGTTTTCGTATTCCGCCTTTGGGCCGACCAAGTTTATCCGTCGGCTCTCCATTCGGAAGTTGCGGCGGAGATGGCCGGAGAGCATGTGGCTGACGAAGGGGAAGAGGCTGACATCAGGCCGCTTGTGTTGGTTGTTGAGGACAACGATGATATCCGGGATTACGTGGCCTCTTCCTTCGATGAAGGATACCGGGTGGTAACAGCCATGAATGGCAGGGAGGGATGGGGGGAAGCCCAACGTCTTGTGCCGGATATCATCGTCAGCGACATCATGATGCCGGAGATGGACGGGATAGGGCTATGCCGGAGGGTGAAAGAAGATGTACGTACTAGCCATATACCGGTCATTTTGCTGACGGCCAAAGATTCCATCCGGGACAAGGAAGAAGGATATGATAGCGGTGCCGATTCTTATCTGACCAAACCGTTCAGTGCCACGTTGCTGAACAGCAGGGTACGTAACTTGTTGGACATGCGCAGGAAACTGGCTCGGATGATTGTGGGAAAGGCAAAAGACGAAGAACGTGGAATGCCTGCCGGAGAGGTTCGTCTCAGCAAATTGGACGAAGAGTTTATCCGCCGGTTTACCGACGTGGTGACGGAGCATATCAGTCAGGATAAGTTGGATATCCCTTTCATGGCCGACAAGATGAACATGAGCGTGTCCACGCTTTACCGTAAGCTGAAAGGGTTGACCGGCCTGTCGGGCAATGAGTTCATCCGGAAGATAAAGCTGAAACGCAGTTTATACCTGATGACCGAACAAGGGCTCAACGTGACGGAAGCCGCATACTCTAGCGGTTTTAACGATGTGGGTCATTTCAGACGCTGCTTCAAGGAAGAATATGGCGTTTCACCCTCGAAATACACAAAGCGTTAAGGCGTGTGTCATGTGATGCCCTATTCACATAATTTCCCGATGGCTTTTTCCAAGTCTTCTATTTGCTCGTCCCGCGCCACAAGGTCGCCGTGGCGGTCGATGAGGAAGAAGGTGGGAAGGCGGCGCACGAGGTAAGAGCCTAAATAGCCCGAAGCCTCTCCTCGGCTCTCATAGACGCAAGTCCAGGGCAGGTGTTCGCATGCCGTTTTCCAGTAATGTTCATCGGGGTCGATGGATACTTGGTAAATCTCAAATCCCTGTGCGGCGTACCGGTCGTAAAGTCCCCTCATCTGCATGATGCGTTCTTGTGAAGACGGGAGGGAGTAAGCAGTGAAGTCCAACAGTACGACCTTATTTCTGATGTCGGAAAGTTTGCGGTTTTTACCGTGTATGTCCGGCAATTCTATGTCGATGATGCCCGAAGCGGATATCTTTTCCGGGTCGATGTCTGCCAATGATACGGGAGTGGGGCGTTTGGTGTTCTTCATGCCTTGTATGGCAATGTTGTGCAAGTTTTCCGTGCGGTTGGTGCCTGGATAGTTCGCGTCCCATGCCGTGGCCACGGCTCCCACGAACTTGATGTCGTCCGGATTACTTACCGGGTTGAAGATGAGGCTTTCGTTTACGGTCTGGAACAGGGCGAAGTAAGCCGGGGCAGAAGCAGGGGCTTCCATGATGTACTTCTTTTTCATTTCCTCCTTGTAGATGTCTATTTTTTCACGGACGAGCCGTTCCTGTTCCCCTAACGTCAGGGTCTTGTCGGTCATGATGTCCCTGACGGATTGTTGCAAGGCGATGAGTTTGCCGTTGATTTCCTTTAGGGTTTGGCAGTCGGGTGAGCCTTCCACCTCATAGCCGGTGCCCATGGCGGGCCACGTGGCTTCCACGTGTATGGTCTCCGTAGAGTCTACGGACAAGTTGACGATTTGCCGGTCGATACGCAGGCGGTAAAATTCCGGATTGAAAGGACGCATGCCTTGGAAACGGAAGTCGCCGTTTTCGTCCAGGCGGATAGAGTCAAGTGCTTCTATGCCGTTCAAGGTGACAGCCTCGAAGTAGAGTGTCTTGCCGTCGGCTTCGGCAATCCGTCCGTTGATTTCAAATTGTTCTTTCTTGTCTTTACAAGCCGTAGCCAGTATCATGAGGGCGGCCATGGCGCATGTCATTTTTTTCATCTCGGCATCATGTGTTTACAAACCATTTACAAAGATAGGGTCTTTCGGCTTCTCTCGGAGTATGAAACTACGGTTTTTTCGGAAAAAAGCCATGTTGTGCCATTTTTTACGGGCTTTAAGTCTGATTTATCAATATTTATGCGTACATTTGCCCGATTTATTGATGAAACATTTTAAGAAACCAAATGAACGTAATTAAGAAAACAGTCGAATTGCCTGATGGGAGAACCATCAGCATCGAGACCGGGAAATTGGCCAAACAAGCCGATGGAGCCGTAATGCTTACGATGGGCAACACGATGCTCTTGGCCACTGTTTGTGCCGCCAAAGATGCCGTTCCCGGAACAGATTTTATGCCTTTGCAGGTAGAGTACAGAGAGAAATTCGCCGCTGCCGGCCGTTTTCCCGGAGGTTTTACCAAGCGTGAGGGTAAGGCTTCTGACTATGAGATTCTGACCTGCCGCCTGGTGGACCGCGCTTTGCGTCCCTTGTTCCCCAGTAACTATCACGCAGAAGTTTATGTGAATGTGATTTTGTATTCTGCCGATGGCGTGGACATGCCGGATGCATTGGCCGGTTTTGCCGCATCTGCCGCATTGGCAGTTTCCGATATACCGTTTGAAGGCCCGATATCCGAAGTGCGTGTGGCACGCATCAACGGCGAGTATGTGGTCAATCCGACTTTTGCCCAGTTGGAACAGGCCGACATGGACATCATGGTGGGTGCCACGGAAGAGAACATCATGATGGTGGAAGGCGAGATGAAGGAAGTGACCGAACAGGACTTGCTCAACGCCTTGAAGGTAGCCCATGAGGCCATCAAACCGATGTGCCGCCTCCAGAAAGAGTTGGAGAAGGAAGCCGGTAAGGAAGTGAAGCGGGAGTATTGCCACGAGGTGAACGACGAAGACTTGCGCGAAGAAGTGAAGAAGGCTTGCTACGACGCAGCGTACCGTATCGCCCAGGAAGGCAACCGCGACAAGCATGCCCGTGAGGATGCTTTCATGGAAATCCGCGAGAACTTCAAACTGTCGTATGCTGAAGCACACGCCGATTTGTCGGAAGACGAACTGGCTGAAAAAAATACGTTGATCGACCGTTACTACCACGATGTGGAGCGCGATGCCATGCGCCGTTGCGTGTTGGACGAAGGCAAGCGTCTCGACGGTCGCGCCACTACGGACATCCGTCCCATCTGGTGCGAAGTAAGTCCGCTGCCGGGTCCCCACGGATCGGCCATCTTTACGCGTGGCGAGACCCAGTCGCTTTCTACCTGTACGCTCGGTACGAAGTTGGACGAGAAGATTATCGACGAAGTGCTCGACCAAAGCAAGATGCGTTTCTTGTTGCATTATAACTTCCCGCCGTTCTCCACGGGAGAGGCCAAGGCGCAACGCGGCGTGGGCCGTCGTGAAATCGGTCACGGCCATTTGGCTTGGCGCGGCCTGAAAGGGCAAATCCCTGAAGATTTCCCTTATACGGTGCGTGTCGTGTCCGATATCCTGGAGTCCAACGGTTCTTCTTCCATGGCCACGGTTTGTGCCGGGACGTTGGCGCTGATGGATGCCGGTGTGCCGATGAAGAAGCCCGTCAGCGGCATTGCCATGGGCTTGATTAAGAATCCGGGTGAGGAAAAGTATGCCGTGCTGTCCGACATCTTGGGTGACGAAGACCACTTGGGCGACATGGATTTCAAGACGACCGGAACTATCGACGGTCTGACTGCCACCCAGATGGATATCAAGTGCGACGGTTTGAGTTACGAGATTCTAGAGAAGGCCCTGATGCAGGCGAAAGCCGGGCGTGAACACATCTTGGGCAAGCTGACCGAGTGCATGCCTGCACCGCGTCCGGAGTTGAAGCCGCATGTGCCTCGCATCGTCCAGATTACGATTCCGAAGGAATTCATCGGTGCTGTCATCGGCCCGGGTGGAAAGATTATCCAAGGTATCCAGGAGGATACAGGTTCTGTCATTACCATCGAGGAGACAGACGGTGTAGGTGTCGTACAGGTGAGTGGCGCCAATAAGGACGTGATAGACGCAGCTTTGGGTAAAATCAAGTCTATCGTGGCTGTGCCCGAGGTCGGTGAGGTGTATGACGGTGTGATTCGCAGCGTGATGCCTTACGGTGCATTCGTGGAATTCATGCCGGGTCGCGACGGTTTGCTCCATATTTCCGAAATCGACTGGAAGCGTCTGGAAACGGTGGAAGAAGCCGGACTGAAAGAAGGCGACCACATTCAGGTGAAACTGGTGGATATCGACCAGAAGACAGGCAAGTTCAAGTTGTCCCGTCGCGTGTTGCTCGAAAAGCCGGAAGGCTACGTAGAGCGTCCAGTCCGTCGCGAGCGTCCTGAGAGAGGCGAACGCCGCGAACGTCGTCCGCGCAATGACGGACAAGGAGGCGAATAAATTGTTTCATCAACGAAAATGATAACCGAAAGGCTGTCTGCTATCCTGCGGACAGCCTTTTTGATTTGGAGCCACCCATATTTTTCTTTTCAAATTTATGGGAAAATATTTGGTTATCTATAAGAAAAACGTCATATTTGCAAAGTGACATCAAAAAGGACATGTTATGAGTGTGAATAGTGCCCAAAGCCTTATAGGAATGTTGGTGGTTGTGCTGTGGCTGAGTTCATGTGCCACAAGCCGGCAGAGAGCCTACGATATGCGTCCGGAGAACCGTGCCGCGCTGTATCAGGAACGCAAGGCTTCGCCCTATTACAGAATGGACAATGAGCACACGTTCCCTATCTATAAGGCACCTTATACAGTGAATCAGCAAGAGGGGCAGGTGCTTTTCGGTAGGGGGGCTTATGAGCTTTACCGTGCGAAGGACGCGACTTATGTCACGGCTACGTACCGTTGCCCAGAGGACTGGTGGTTTTTTAATTTTAATTCAGGATGGGCCATTATCGACAACAAGAGAGGCGACCGTTACATGTTGCGCGAAGTGGAGTATTATCCTACGGATACATGTTTTTGGATAAAGGACAGCAGGGACAAGTTTGTTCGTTTCGTATTGGTTTTCCCTCCGCTTCCCAAAAAAGTGAAGACCGTGGATTTCTTTATACCTTCCGGTGAGTCGCGTTTTAATTTCGACGGTTCGGAAAAGCATATGTCCGGCTTGTACGTGGAAGATTTACGACCTAAACACCGGATACCTCAAGGCGAGGTCATCCGCTGATCCCGGTTCGGCGTGGGATGTGGGGGTGGTTCCTGATTTCGGGGGCTGCCCCCTAATTTTGTCTTTCAGGCTAGACTGAGGCTGACATAATGTCAAAACGGAATCCTGCAAAGGAAGGTAAATAGAGTGGTTGTGAAGTCTTCTTGTTTGGTTCTTTTAACCTTTTAGACGGTTTTCGGTTTGTTTTTTGCATTTGTTGAGTGAATTTGTGATTCAGTCTCAGCCAAATGATTTTTCGTTTGGCTGAAAAAACATTTTTTTTGTCCGCATGTTGTTCGCCAACCCTCTGCATGTCGGTGCGAAGTTTTCCCGAAAACGGGGTGGCGATGCACCTCCGAGGCCCGTTTTTTCTCTATTTGAGGTGTTTTGCTGTACTAAAAAGGAATGACAGATTGTCTTGTGAATCTTGTTTTATGCTTACATTACCTTTTTCATATCAGCGGAAGTTGTGCCTTTTCATTGTGTTTCGTGAAAGGCAGGAGCCTCTGGTGTTTGGCAAATTGTCCGTCCCCTAATCCGCGAGAATCGCGTATTTCCAGCGGCTTCCGGCCTTGGGGACAAAAAAGGGATTCCTGAATGGGAGGTTTGACATATTGCAAATTCTTTAGGATAGAGGTGTATGGGTAGTCAAAATGACATGTAAGGTGTCTGTCTTTTTATGGCTTTTGTCATTTTTTGATAGGGAAAAGTACGGAATGTAACAAATCAAAAAGGAAGTGTTACATGGTAGAAAGTGTGATTTTTGTATTTTCTCTATATTTGTACCGTGAAGTTGTTCATGTGCAGCTTGATTTTGGATAGTATATTCATGTTCAATATATTATGATTTTGTCTTTGTTGTTATGATATTCGTAAAGAAAAGATTCTTGTTAGTGTTATTGCCTTCTCTTTTATTGTTCGCGTGCCGTGAATCAGTCCAATTTCCTTTGAAGGCTTTTGATGGCTTTGATGATGGAATGCGGAAAAACGGTGACGGGTTAGCTGTGGAGGCATTCTTTGCTGTGCCCCTGCAGTCGGGGGCACAGTGTATGGTGGAGGGTATAAAAAAAATCATACCAGTAGATTCGTTGCTGATTGTGGTGTCTGAAAGGAGCGTCTTGGCATTCGACCGCAGTGGGCATTATATATGTAATTTTGGGCAGCGCGGAAATGGAGAGGGTGAATATATAAAAGTGTCCACGGCTTATTGGGACAAGTCAACACGTACCTTACGAGTGATTGACGGTATCCGGAACCGCGCTTTGGTGTATGCCCAGAATGGGAAGTTGCTTGATACGCTTTTTTTCCCGCCTGCTACTTTTTCTTTGTTGGGAACGGCAGAGAGTTTGGGCAGGCATCGCCTTTTTTGTGCCAATTACATTTATAACGACCAAAACGTGGTGATGTCGGATTTTGATATGTCAAAAGAAGAAGGGGAGCCTGTATACAGGTTTCCCGGGCAGACGGACAACACGCAGGAATACACAGGGAGGCATCCTTTCGCGTTGTCCGGCAATGAGATAGCATGCGTGTTGCCGTTCGACAACCGGATATATGTTTACTCAACCGAAGACATGTCCTTGCAGCCTCGGATGGAAGTGTTGACTCGCCAACCGGTTCTGGCCGAAGAACAGTTGGTTGAGATTGAAGATTATGGTATCAACCGTTATGCGGAAGAATTGTCACGCGGTGTTTTCGTGGGCTTTACGGATATATTCGAGACAAGTGGGCATTATTTGTTGGGTTTTTCCAATCTTTATTATGCCGTGGCGGACAAGGTTGCAGGCCGTGTGAAACGGTATGGATATGGAGTGGATAAGGAGAATGTAGATTGTCTTCCTTTGGTGAACATACTGTCAACGGACAACGACGGTTACTTGATTGGCTATGAGAATGCGTTCGATTTGAAGTCTTGGCGTTTTGCGGACAGCATACAAGACAGGCATTTGCGTGTGATGGAGCGGGCTGTGTCTACCATGGCAGAAGAGGATAATCCTTGTCTGTTCTTTTATAAGCTAAAGCGTTGATTTCGAATATAAAGATAAGAAAGGATATTTGTCTTCATATTTTATAGCCACTCGGCCGGGGCTTTATCGACCTTGCGGAAGTTGTGCTTTCCGGAGGAGGTAAAATGAAAGCCGGAAGCCTTGGAAGGCGACAAATTCTTCGTGTCGTAGTCTCGGAGAATCGCGTATTTCTAGCGGCTTCCGGCCTTGGGGACAAAAAAGGGATTCCTGAATGGGAATATTAACAAAATGTCATGGCCTGTCTAATTGCCGCAAGGCAAATGTATAGGCTCCCAAGGCAATGGAACGGTTGGTCCCTTGCCGGGTGAGGGCTATTCCCGTACGTTTGAACGCATCATAGGGGATGGCCCTGTCGGTATCCAGGACAGGAATGAGGCGTTTTGGGGTGGTTGCGAAGGCTTCAAATTCTTTCTCGTCTTCCAAGTCGTATATTTCCATCTGCAAACGGGGGAAACGGCTGCCGTCGCGCATGCCCAGTGTGCCGCGCAAACCTTCAAACAAGGCGGGGCGGATGTATTTATAGGCACCCGACAAACCTCCGCCAATGACTACAAGGCCGTCTATCAGGGTGAGGGCGGAAGCTAAGGCTTCTGCGGCCATTTGTCCCAGTTCGGCAAAGGCTGCCCGGGCTGCTTCCGGATTGCCGTTCCGTGTCCCTTCGGCGATTTGGAAGATATCCTTGGGGGAAAGGTTTTCTGCTGAACCGGATTCCCGGGCATAGACATGTTTCACGGCACGGATACTCACACTTTCTTCCACGATATATTCCGGATACTTGTGATTGCGTTGGCACCACACGTCGCCACCAGTAGAGTTGTCGCCCGTGAGCAGCTCGTTCCGGATGACAACGCCTGCCCCGAATCCCGTACCGAGCGTCACACCAATCAGGTTATGGTAACGCCGTTGCGAGCCGCAGGCTTTCAATCGGGCGTTGACCTCCGGTAGGATGCCGGTCAGGGCTTCGCCGTAAGCGAACAAGTTACCATCGTTGTTGATGAAAACCGGAATGCCGAAAACGTGTTCCAGATAGGGGCCTAAGGCCACACCTCCCCGGAAGCCCGGGAAGTTGGGCAGGTCGCCGATGATGCCGTGCGCGTAGTCGGCCGGGCCGGGAAAGGCGAAACTGATGGCCGAAGGAGCATAAGGCAGTATTTCCCTGATGCTTCGGAAGCCTTCGGCCAATGTACGTTGGCACCGTACTGCATCGTCTGTCACTGCGGGGACAGACAGCGGGCTGACGATTTCCTGCCCGTTAGCCATGGCAGAAAACACGAAGTTCGTACCACCTGCATCTAATGTCAGGACGATACGCGAGTCTTGGGTGTAATTCATGTTGATATGGTATTTAGGATTTGAAACGGATGTACGCCTTAATCGTGCCGCATTCCCGGCCTATGGAACTTCCGTAGGGACGGATTGTATATTCACCCACACAAGCCGGAATAATGAATGTCTCGGCATAGTGGACGATAAACGGCTCGAAGGCGTGCGTGGGGCTTTCTACAATGAGTTCGTCGCCTTCCACCACGTTGAGTACGTTTACGCCGCCGCCCGTGTGGTGACGCACGGTGCCGGTAAACCAATGGCGGCGTGTCTCGATAAATTCGTTCTCATGCAGGCCTGTGCGTTCCTCGCGCCAACCTTCGCCTTCGGCCACAGGTTCCACTTGGTTGGCCAAATGCCGACGGACAAAGTCTGTCTGGCGTTCCCATTGGATGACGTGCGAGCCGTGCCCGATGTTGATGGGGCGGGGGCGGCCATCCAGTCCCAAGCGTCCCCAATCCCACAGCTTGAATGTGAAGATGCTGGGCGTGGCACTGATTTCCAACACCATGGCTCCGGATCCGGAGCAGTGTACCGTGCCGTTGGGGATGAGGAAATGGTCGTGCTTGCGGGCAGGCCAGCGGTTGACGTACTTTTCTGCCTCGAAGGGTTCGCCCGTCTCCTGTGCGCGGTTGAGGGCGGCAATTATTTCCGTAGGGTCGGTGCCGGTCTTCAAGCCGAGGTAGACAGTAGCTCCTTCTTCCGCATCGAGCAGGTAATAACTTTCGTCTTGTGTGTAATAGATGCCGAATGTGTCGCGGATATACTGCGTGGTGGGATGGACCTGAAGGCTCAGGTTTCCGCCGCCCATGGTATCGAGGAAGTCGAAACGGATGGGAAAGTCTTGTCCGAAACGCGATTCCACGGGACCGCCAAGCAAGGCGCGGGTCTGGTGGAACACCAAATCGTTGGCAGGGATTTCGAACAATTCGCCTCCGACTTGGAGGAAGAGGCTGTTCTCTTCCGGTACGCAGTCGAAGCACCAACCGTAGTTGGCTTGTTTAGGATCGAGGCCGCACACTTCCTTCATCCATTGTCCGCCCCATGGTGCAGGGTCGAAAAAAGGCACGACACGGAATGGTCGCCGGGCGGTCTGTTCGAGGCCGAGGCGCAACGTGTCGCCCTTAATCATCTTTGGTTGGCCGGGAATCGTGGTGTCTAACCAATAATCTGCCGTAATCAGCAACCTTTTCTTCAAGTCGTCGCATACAAGCCAGTCCACGAAATAGCCGCGCTTGTAATGCCGCGAAGGCTCTTCTGCGCGGTTGTCCACGCCGAGATTGTGTATTTCGTGCCGCCGCGCCCGTTGCTGTATTTCCCAACGGGGCATGTCGGCGTATACGGTCAGGCCGGCTTCTGGTGCCACTAAGGCCGCGCCATGCCCGTAGACGACAACACATCCTTCGGTGGCGGCAATGAGGGCTTGTGCCTCGCACGTCTTCTCTTGGTCTAAAAAATCAGCATATTTGAAATGTGACCGGAAGCCGAAGAGGCGGTCGTCCGTCACATAAGGAAAGGTCATTTCCTGTATGGTCCCGGGCGACTTGAACAGCCTTTCGGTATCAATCCATAAGGACGGGGAGAGCGAAGAAAACGCTTCGCGCAGTTCGTCGTGATGTACGCCTTGGTAGCATTCGATGCGGATTACGAAAGTCCGTCCGCAAGGGCGTGTGGGACAAACGCGCCGGATTTCGCCGCAGATGTCCTCCCAACCTTTCCATAGTTTCCCCTCCACGGCTGTGAATGGGGTTTTGTCGTAATTGCTTTGTCTCATATTTGTGTTTTTTATTTTTCCATCCATAATTCCAGAAGTCCGCCTTGCGTCAGATCCTTGTGGCTGATGCGGAAGTCGGCCAGGGGCTGCCCGTTGAACAGTTTCTTGCCGATATAGCAGTTTTCTGCCGAGTTGCCGTAGGTCTTGATGCGGAACTCTTTGCCCTTGTAGTATTCAGGTGAGAGATGGATGATGATTTCATCGAACACGGGCGACGTGATGTCGTAATAAGGTTCGGTGTCGCACGTCCCCGTCAGGCTGAACAGCCCGATGGACATCAGGGCGCTCACGCCGCCCATCTGCCCTTGGTCTTCGTCGTGTTCGCCATATCCTTTGTCCGGTGTAGTGGCTCCATAGGCTTTTTCATTGACTTGGCGTACCCAGTACTGGCATAGGCGCGGTGCGTCGAGATGGTTGAACACATGTGCGTTGGAACAGCCCGGTTGGTTGGCATAGCTCACGTAGCCGTCGGTGTAGCCGAAAACGAATGATTGCGGGGCGGCTTGTTCAAAAGCATGGTTCAACATGCGGGCTGCTTCCTTCTTTCCGCCTATCATGTCGGCCAACCGGTCAATATCGTGCGATACCGACCAAGTGGCCTGCCAGGCGTTGGATTCTGTCCATCCCCATCCGCTCAGGCCGTCGGTATGCAGCCATTCGCCGTTGGAGCTCTTGGGGCACACCAGTTTCTTTTCGGGGTGTAACAAGGCTGTCCATCCGTGGCTGCGTCGGTCATAGTAACGGGCTTCCTTTTTCTTTCCCATCTTGAGGGCCATCTGGCCTAATGCCCAGTCTTGGAAAGCGGCTTCCAACGTGTTGCCTGCATGGCCGGGGAAGTAGCCCAAACGTTCATAGTCGCGTATTTCGTCCGTGCTGCCCATCATGCCACCGCCCCGGTGGTTGGATGCCATGACGCGGAATGCCTCTTGGGCAGGCACTTTGGTGAGTATGCCTTTCTGGTAGGCACTGGTGATGAGTGGTGTGGCCGGGCAAGTGGTCATGATGTAAGAATAGCCTCCGGCCACGGGACCGCGCGGCAACAGGCCGCCGTTGCGGGCATACTGCACGAGGCAGGCAGCGAAGTTGTCCTGCACTTCCGGCCAGGCCAACCCCCAAAGGATGTTCAGGTTCCATTGCGTAAGCCAAAAGGCATCCGAACTGTACATGTGGAACCGTGCCTGTCCTTGGTTGTCTTTGGGCAGCGTGCGGGTATGGTATTTCACGTTGACCGTTTGTGACCCTTGGCGTGTGCCGTCGGTGTAATCCGGATAACATCCGTTGGCATCGTCTATCTTATGACGGCCCAACAGGGCATGCCAAAGGTCGGTGTAGAATTTGGTCTGCTGAGCCTCCGTACCACCTTTCACTTCGATGCGCCCCAGATAACGGTTCCATTCCGCACGTGAGTCGGCACAAGCCTGGTCGAAGTTCCAGTGTGTGAGTTCTGAATCCAAATTGGCGAGGGCATTTTCGGCACTGGTATAGGAGATGGCGCATTTTACCAATACCGTGTCGCCGGTAGCGACTGGATATTTGAGACTTACACCGGAAGTCGGAGCGTCATAGTAGCTCATGCCTTCGTTGCGGGCGTTGAGCGTGCCTGTGCCTTTCAGCCTGTCGGTGTCCTGGAAACGTTGCGTGCCATCCCAACCGTCCATGCAGTCCATGGCTTTGTCAAAACGTAGGGCATAGTATATCCTGATTCTTTCCGGACCGCCCCACAAGCGTCCCCCCGTATCAACAGAACCTACGATTTCGCGGTCTCCGGTTTTACGCACATCGGCATTGAACATTGTGGATGTGGATACATAGCCTCCGAGGTTAAGTAGCAGGTTTAAAACATTGTTTTCTTTTCCGGTATAGGTCAGGCGGTAGAAACAGACACGGTCGGAAGCTGTTTGTTCCACCCACAGCTGATAACGTTCCAAAAACATCCGGTGGAAACCAGGACGGACGATTTCTCCCTCGTGACGGAATGGCGATTTCCAACCTTGTTCGCCTTGCGTCGGGTCTACTTTACCGGTGGTGGGCATCAGGGTGACGCCAGAAAGCATCCAGTCGTGAATTTGGGGGAAACCTAACACCTCTGTGGAATTGTAGTTGTATCCTCCTCCGTACTGGTTCTTGTTACGAGTGAGTGGTGCAGCGCTAATCATGCCGAAAGGCTGGCTTCCGGTGACGAAAAAGAAATAGCGTCCTCGGGCAGATTCGATATAAGGGTCTACTTTTGATACGAAATCTTTGCGCGAATCTTTGGCGGTATAGACTTCTATTTCCGACAGTCCGGGATGGAGGCCGTCGGCATCGGTGGATTCAAACTTGACCCACTCTACCGTCTTGGCAGGGAACTTAATTGATTTGGGGCTTCCGTCATTAGGTATTTCAAACACTTTGAGTTCACTGCCGTCGCTGAAATGTAAAATTCCTCCGGCCAAGTGGCTGTCTGGGTCCGGGCGGTCGTAGAGGAGGATTTCCCCGATGGTGTAGGGCTTTTCCCATTGCAAGGTGAGTGAAGGGTATTTTATTTGGCCATAGAAATTGGTTTGGCTTTGCGAACGCCATTCACCTTGGTCGAACACCCGGATTATTCCGTCAATGGCACGGGAGGCTTCGTAGCCTTCCATGGACGAGGAAGCCGTAATCTGGGCCAAAGGGGCGATGTTGTCGCTCGTCGCTTTCATGGCGTAAGGAGAAAGTGCACTTAAAAGAACAATTCCAATGCTTTTTCTTTTCATATTCGTTCAAATGTAGAATAAAAACTGATGCAAAGAAAAGCATTTTGTGGATTTTGCGGCTTTGATTATGTTCCGATTTGCTTGTATTTTCTTACGGTACGATGTGCAACTGCCGACGTTGGTTTTCCTGCGTTCGGTAGAGTGAGGGCGGGATACCGATGATTTTGGAGAAAGTCCGTGAGAAATAGGCCGGGTCTTCAAAACCTAAGGATTGCGATATCTCATTGATTTTTAGTTCGCTGAATTCTAACAGTTGGCAGGCTTTCTGCATCTTTAGTTGAATGAAATAGTGAATGGGAGAACCACCTATTTCCTGCCGGAACATATCCGAGAAATGGGAGGGGGAGTATTTGAATTGTGCGGCAAGTTGGGATAAAGTGAGATTGTTTTGCACATTCTCATGCATAAAACGGATAACGCGGTGAGCGAAAGAAGGACTTCCCATAGTAGAGGTAATGTTGCGGTAGGGCTTCAGGAAAGTGAAGGAACCTAAAAATTGGTATAGGCATAGGCAGGAATACAGCATATATTCTTTGCGGTAGTTCATGGAGAAATTATGGAATATCTCGTCAAAAAGCCGCAAGCGGTCTTGTATACGGGAGTCGTCTCCCGGTTGTAGAGGCTGCGGGGCATATCCCGAAGGGAGGAAACGGTGGGCTTGTGTGCCTTGGAAATGAAGCCAGTAAATACTCCAAGGATTACGGGATGACGCACCGAAAGTGTAGGGAGTGTCCGAGGGAAGGATGACAAACTCGTTCTTTCGGAGTATGTAAGTTTGGCCGTTGATTTCATACCAACCTTTTCCATCTATACAGTAGATGAGCATGGCATAGTCACATCCGTCGGCTTTTTGGATGAAGTGGAAGCGTGCTTGCGGAAAGTAGCCTATTTTACGGATATAGAGGTTCCGAACTAAGGGGTCTTTCCTGTACTCCTCCAATAGCTTTTCCGAAACAGACACTACCCTTTCGTTTTTGAATCCTTCTTTAATCTTTATCATCTATAATATAATAAGGTGTAAATGGATGATGTGGATTGCAAAAATACGGATTTTAAAAGAATCCGCCGAAAGAATGAGAACGAAGAATCGTTAAAAAAAGAAAGAGTGCCTGTCGTGTAGACAAACACTCTTCGTAGATTGCGCTTCAGGATGGGCTTGAACCAACGACCCCCTGATTAACAGTCAGGTGCTCTAACCAACTGAGCTACTGAAGCAAGTGCAATTACGGGGATTGGGCGCTTCAGGATGGGCTTGAACCAACGACCCCCTGATTAACAGTCAGGTGCTCTAACCAACTGAGCTACTGAAGCAAGTGCAATTACGGGGATTGGGCGCTTCAGGATGGGCTTGAACCAACGACCCCCTGATTAACAGTCAGGTGCTCTAACCAACTGAGCTACTGAAGCAGTCTGGGGCATTCCCCTTAATTGCGATGCAAAAGTAGTGGTATTTTTTGAATTGTGCAATTTATTGGTGAAAAAAATGACTTTAAAATGAAAAAATCATAAGCCGGAGGAATACTTGTCTCCATATTTTGCTACCGTATGGTTGAAATGATTAAATTTGCGGTATGAAAAAGATATTCTTAGCTGCGGGGCTTTGCTGCATGTCGGCCGTTCCCATGTCCGCCCAAAAGGACAGTAACCATAACTTCGAGATTTCAAAGAATCTGGAAATCTTTAATGACATTTATAAGCAACTGGATATGTTCTACGTCGATTCCCTGTCGGCCGATACGGTGATAGAATGGGGGATAGATGCCATGTTGCGGCAGGTGGATCCTTTCACGGTGTATTATCCGGAAGAAGGAATGGATGAACTGAAAGAGATGACTACCGGGAAATATGCCGGAATAGGGGCTGTAATCCGATTCTATAAGAAAGAAGACCGGGTGATGGTCATAGAACCCCAGGAAGACAGCCCGGCCATAGAAGCCGGAGTGAAAGGAGGGGACTTGATTCTGTCCATCGACGGAAAGGACATGAAAGGGAAGAGCACGCAAGAAGTAAGCGAAAACTTGCGTGGCGATGCAGGTACGACTTTTGAACTGACGGTGAAGCGTGCCGGAGTGGAACATCCTTTGTCGTTCAAGATTACGCGCCGGAATATCGCGATGCCCCCTGTGCCTTATTACGGAATGGTGGCAGACGGTATCGGTTATATTTATTTCGAACGTTTTGTTGACGGTTGTTCGCGCGATGTCCGCCGGGCCGTGGTCGATTTGAAGGAGCAGGGTGCCAAGGCGTTGGTGATAGACATGCGTGGCAATCCGGGCGGACCGTTGAGCGAGGCCGTAGAGGTGACGAACTTGTTTGTGCCCCGTGGACAGAAGGTCGTGTACACGAAAGGCAAGTTGGCTTCGGTCAATTCGGAACACTACACGAAGAAAGAACCCTTGGACGTGGATATTCCGGTGGCTGTGTTGGTAGACGGTTCTACGGCATCCTCGGCCGAAATCGTTTCCGGAGCATGGCAGGATTGGGACCGTGCCGTGATAGTCGGTGAGCGTACTTACGGTAAGGGGTTGGTGCAGATGATTCGTGAGGTGCCTTATCACGGAAGTCTGAAGGTGACGACGAGCCGCTATTATATTCCTAGCGGACGCTGTATTCAGGCGTATGACTACCGTCATTTGAATCCGGACGGCTCTGCGAAGACTTTGCCGGACAGCCTGACGAAAGCGTTCAAGACGGCCGGTGGCCGTGAGGTTCGCGACGGTGGCGGCATTAAGCCGGACGTGGTGATTACGCCGGACAGTCTTCCGTCCATCGTTTATGATATAGCCACTTCCGACGTGTTGCTGGACTACGTCAACCGTTATGTGCAGACGCACGCCACCATTGCACCGGCCGGGGATTTTTCCTTGACGGATGCGGACTATGCTGATTTTGTGAAGATGGTGGAGGAGAGTGATTTTACTTATAAGCGTCGTACGGAGGAAATGATGAAATTGTTGGAGCGGACAGCTCGCTTCGAGGGATGCTATGAGGGGGCCAAGCCGGAGTTTGAGGCATTGGCTGCAAAGATGAAGGGCGGCGTGGCTGCCGATTTGGAGCTTCCGAAAAACAAGGAGGAAATCAAGTCGGTATTGGAAAGTGATATCGTAGCCCGTTATTATTTCAGGCGCGGGGTGGTCCAACAGCAATTGAAAGCGGATAAGGATTTGAAAACCGCTTTAGAGATTTTGACGGATACGGAACGCTATGAAAGTTTGCTTAAACCGGTGAAAAAATGAAAAAGAAAAGGGCGAATCCCAACAAGGGCATCATGTTCGGTATCATGGCTATGGCCATAGTCGTGCTGGCGATTGTCGTGTTCTTCTGGATGTGGTGTTTCCCCGACGGGACGCATGGAACGGAAGAGACGCAGACGGAGTATCGGATATCGTTGGATGAAGGTTTTCGGGGCGATAGTGTGCAGCTTCAAATCAATGACAGCGTGGTGTTTAGCCGAAGGGTGGCCGCAGATTCATTGGAAGTCGTTGTGGCGGTACCCGATGAAGAGAATTTATTGATGGTGGTACGCCCGGAGGCAGATGCAGTCAGTTCGTTCGAATTGCCTTCGGAAGGCGGGCGTGTCGTGTTGCGAAACCATGACGAAACGGTGTCTATGGAAGCCTTTTGAACCGGATTTTCTCAAATGATATAAAATAACTGTTTGAAAGCTTGGCGGATTGATGCTTTTTGCCTACTTTTGCAGTTGTATGATGAAGTGAGGGGCTTGACAAGGCTCCTCACTTTGCATTTAATAGTGTAATCGCATGATAGAAAAGAGCATTGTAAAAGGGTTAGTGGAAGAATGGTTGGAGGGCCGGGATTACTTCCTGGTGGACGTGACCGTGAGCGCGGACGACCGCATCGTGGTGGAGATAGACCACGCCGAAGGGGTATGGATAGAAGACTGCGTGGAGCTGAGCCGTTTCATCGAGAGCCGCCTGAGCCGCGAGGAAGAGGACTATGAACTTGAAGTGGGCAGCGCCGGGATCGGACAGCCGTTCAAGGTCCTGCAGCAATACGTGAACCATGTGGGGAGCGAGGTGGACGTGCTCACGGCCGACGGGCGCAAGCTCCACGGGGTGCTGACGGCTGCCGGCCCGGAGAGTTTCGAGGTGACGGTGAAGGTCAAGAGGAAACTGGAGGGGGAGAAGCGCCCGAAATGGGTGGAAGAGACGGTTACACTGCGGTATGACGAAATAAAGTACACGAAGTATTCAATAAGTTTTAAATAGGAACCATGGCAAAGAAAGCAGAAACCATCAGTTTGATTGATACATTTGCAGAGTTTAAGGAGACGAAGAACATCGACCGCGCCACGTTGGTAAGCGTGTTGGAGGAGAGTTTCCGCAGCGTCATCGCCAAGCTCTTCGGCTCGGACGACAACTACGACGTGATCGTGAACCCGGACAAGGGCGACTTTGAAATCTACCGCAACCGCACGGTCGTGGCCGACGGGGAGGTAAAGGACGGCAACCGGGAGATTTCCCTCACGGAGGCACGCCAGATTGACGAGGATTACGAAGTGGGCGAAGAGGTGAGCGAGAATGTGGACTTTGCGGGGTTCGGCCGCCGCGCCATCCTGACCCTGCGCCAGACGCTGGCCAGCAAGATCCTGGAGCTGGAGCACGACAGCCTGTATAACAAGTATAAGGACCGTGTGGGCGAGATCGTGAGCGCGGAGGTGTACCAGATATGGAAAAAGGAGATGCTCTGCGTGGACGACGAGGGCAACGAGCTGATATTGCCCAAGACGGAACAGATACCTTCCGACTTTTACCGCAAGGGCGAGGCCGTGCGCGCCGTGGTGGCCCGCGTGGACAATACGAACAACAATCCCAAGATTATCCTGAGCCGCACCTCCCCCGTCTTCCTGCAACGCTTGCTGGAAGCCGAGGTGCCGGAAATACACGACGGCCTGATCACGGTGCGCAAGATTGCGCGCATGCCGGGAGAACGTGCCAAGATTGCCGTGGAGAGCTATGACGACCGCATCGACCCGGTGGGAGCCTGCGTGGGCGTGAAGGGAAGCCGCGTGCACGGCATCGTGCGCGAGTTGCGCGGCGAGAACATCGACGTGATCAACTACACGCAGAACATTTCGCTGTTCATTACCCGCGCGTTAAGCCCGGCCACGGTGAACAGCGTGCGCATCCACGAAGAGGAGCGCAAGGCGGAAGTCTACCTGAATCCAGACCAGGTCTCGTTGGCTATCGGAAAGAGCGGGTTGAACATCAAATTGGCCAGCATGCTGACGGAATATACCATAGACGTGTTCCGTGAAATAGAAGGGGCCGAAGGAGAAGGCGACGACATCTATCTGGACGAGTTCGTGGGCGACATCGACCAGTGGATCATAGACGCGCTGAAGGGTATCGGCATGGAAACGGCTAAAGACGTATTGAACGCGCCGCGTGAAATGTTGGTATCCCGTGCCGATCTGGAGGAAGAGACCGTGGACGAGGTATTGAGAATCTTAGCAGAAGAATTTGAGGAAGAATAAGCACAAGTATGAGCATAAGACTAAATAAAGTAACCAAAGAATGCAACGTAGGGCTCCAGACTGCCGTCGAGTTCCTGCAGAAAAAGGGCTTCAGCGACGTGGAAGCCAATCCCAACACCAAAATCTCCGACGAACAGTACCAGATGTTGGTGGCCGAGTTCAAGAAGGACAAGGGGTTGAGGGACGATGCCGCTGCCGTCAGCCGTAAGCGGCAACACAAAGAAAAGAAAGCGACCATCGCGCTTCCCGAAGAGAAGCCGGTGGAGATCAAGACAGCGACCGAGGCCAGACTAGGAAAGGGGCCGAAAGTCGTAGGGCATATCGACTTGGATAACCTGGGGGCGCGGGGGCCGGTTGCTGCTCCGGAGAAAAAGGAGGCTCCGGTTCCTGCCCGTCCGGCTGAGGCGAAAGCGGAAGCGCCCGTGGCAGGACAGGAACCGAAACAGGCAGGGCCCCCCCGGGCCGGGAAGGAGGACTCCGTGGACCGGAAGGCGGCACTCCTGCAGGAAAGGAGCAATGCCATCGGTACGGAAACGGACGGTGTGTTCCGCCTGAACCATACGGCGCAGGCCGCTCCCCAACTCAAGGTGAAGGGGCATATAGACTTGTCGGCCTTGAACCAGTCTACCCGTCCTAAGAAAAAGACGAAGGAAGAGAAACGCAAGGAGCGTGAAGAAAAGAACCGCCAGGCAGGCGGCGACCGCCCGCGCCAGGGCGGAGGGGGACAGAATGCGTCCGAAAGCAAAAAGAAACGCGTCCGCATCGGCAAGGAACGTGTGGACGTGAATGCCGTGGCGGGCCAACAGAACGGGAAAAAACGGGACAATGCGCCCGGGGCGAACGGTCAGGGAGGCGGCAAACATAACAAGAACAAGAACCGCCAACAGCCGGTCATCAAGGCGGAGGTATCTGACGAGGACGTAGCCAAGCAGGTAAAAGAGACGTTGGCTCGCCTGACGAACAAGAGCAAAGCCGGAAAGGGAGCCAAATACCGTAAGGAAAAGCGGGAGAATGCCCGGGCTTCCATGGAAGAACAGCTCGAAGAACAGGCAGCAGAAAGCAAGGTGCTGAAACTTACCGAATTCGTTACCGCGAACGAATTGGCCGTGATGATGGACGTCCCGGTAACGAAGGTCATCGGGACTTGCATGAGCATCGGCATCATGGTGTCTATCAACCAACGTCTGGATGCCGAGACCATCAACCTGGTGGCCGAGGAGTTCGGTTTCAAGACGGAGTATGTCAGTGCGGAAGTTTCCGAAGCGGTGAATGAAGAGGAAGACGATGAGGAAGACTTGATGCCGCGCGCCCCGATTGTGACCGTCATGGGGCATGTAGACCATGGCAAGACCTCTTTGCTCGACTATATACGTAATGCCAATGTGATTGCCGGGGAAGCCGGAGGCATCACGCAGCATATCGGTGCCTATAACGTGACGTTGGAGGATGGAAGGCATATCACGTTCCTGGATACCCCGGGACACGAGGCGTTTACAGCCATGCGTGCCCGTGGCGCACAAGTGACGGATATTGCCATTATCATTATTGCGGCGGACGACGACATCATGCCGCAGACGAAGGAGGCTATCAATCATGCCATGGCGGCGGGCGTGCCTATCGTGTTTGCCATCAACAAAGTGGACAAGCCGGCGGCCAACCCCGATAAGATCAAAGAAGGATTGGCGGCCATGAACTTCCTGGTGGAAGACTGGGGCGGCAAATACCAAAGCCAGGACATATCAGCCAAGAAAGGCATCGGCGTGGAAGAGTTGTTGGAGAAGGTATTGCTCGAGGCCGAGATGCTCGACTTGAAAGCCAACCCGAACCGTAAGGCGACCGGTTCCATCATCGAGTCTTCTTTGGACAAGGGGCGCGGTTACGTGGCGACGGTACTGGTGTCGAACGGGACGTTGCATGTAGGCGACATCGTGTTGGCCGGTACGAACTACGGCCGCGTGAAGGCCATGTTCAATGAGCGTAACCAACGTGTGAAGGAAATCGGCCCGGCTCAGGCGGCCACGGTTCTGGGTCTGGACGGGGCGCCGACAGCAGGCGACACGTTCCATGTGATGGATACGGAACAAGAGGCACGTGAGATTACCAACAAACGTGTACAGTTACAGCGCGAGCAAGGTTTGCGCACGCAGAAGATCCTGACGCTCGACGAGGTGGGCCGCCGTATCGCTTTGGGTGGTTTCCAAGAGTTGAACGTCATCGTGAAGGGAGACGTGGACGGTTCCATCGAAGCCTTGAGCGATTCTTTGATCAAGTTGTCTACGGAAAAGATTGCTGTCAATGTGATTCATAAGGGCGTGGGACAGATATCCGAGAGCGACGTGGCTTTGGCAGCGGCTTCAGAGGCCATTATCATCGGTTTCCAGGTCCGTCCTTCGGCTTCGGCCCGCAAGATGGCCGAACAACAAGGTGTCGACATCCGCCTTTATTCTATCATTTATGACGCGATAGAGGAGGTGAAGTCTGCCATGGAAGGCATGTTGGCTCCCGAAGTGAAAGAAGAAGTGACGGCCACGGTGGAGGTGCGTCAGGTTTACCATATCAGCAAGGTGGGTACGGTAGCCGGTGCGTACGTGGTCGACGGAAAAGTGCAGCGTAGCAACAAGGCTCGCGTGATTCGCGACGGTATCGTGGTGCACACCGGGCAAATCAATGCCCTGAAACGTTTCAAGGATGACGTGAAAGAGGTGGGCACGAACTTCGAGTGCGGTATCAGTCTGGTGAACTATAACGATTTGCGCGAAGGCGACATGATTGAAACCTATCAAGAGGTGGAGGTCAAGGCCAAGCTGTAAAAAGGTGATGAATGCGTTGGATATCCTGATTCTGGCCGTGGTCTTGGCGGGCTTTGTCAAGGGGCTGATGTGCGGATTTTTTCGCCAAGTCGTCTCCATTGTGGGGTTTTTGGCGGGGCTGTGGGTTGCCTTCATGCTTTATTCCGCGTTGGGCGATTGGATAGCTCCTTATATAGGAAGCGACGTATCCGTAGGACGGGCGTTGGCATTCATCCTTCTGTGGATTGGTGTTCCGGTCGGGCTGTCGCTGTTGGCGTATATGTTGACTAAAGCCGTGGAAACCGTGAAATTAGGAGGATTGAACCGTTTGGGGGGAGCTTTGTTGGGCGGATTGAAATACATGGTATTTCTGAGTTGCGCGTTGAATGTCGCGTTCAGGATACATCTGATATCCGGTCCGACGGTCGGGCATTCCCGTCTGTATCATCCGGTTCGTGCCATGTCCGACAAGCTGTTCGACGTGTGCAAGATTCATGTGGTCCGGGCTGTGGAGGATGCGGCTTCACCGGCCTTCGGGCAAGACCCGAAAAAGCAGTTAAGGTAGCTATTTACCTTATTACATAATACGATGAAGGGCAGGAATGCGGTCATGAGGTGTACTTATGGGGCATTCCTCTCTTTGGCTATAAGTGAGAGGATATGAAAGAAATGTATAAGAAAGAAGAATATAAGAGAAATGGGGACGTTCCCAAGGACGGGCAAGGACCGGACGAAGGGAAAAACCAGTTCGTCCGTGAGGTGGCGCACAAGAAATATGAGTACGGTTTCAGTACCGACGTGCAGACCGAAATCATCGAGCGTGGCCTGAACGAGGATGTGGTGCGTCTCATCTCGTCCAAAAAGGAAGAACCGGAATGGCTGCTTGAATTCCGCCTGCAGGCTTTCCGCTACTGGCAGGCGCAGGAACAGCCGTCGTGGGCTCACCTGAAGATACCGGAGATAGACTACCAGGCCATTTCCTACTATGCCGACCCGACGAAGGGCATGAAGAAGGACGGGCCGAAGTCTTTGGACGAGATAGACCCCGAGTTGATGAAAACCTTCGACAAGCTCGGAATCCCGTTGGAGGAACGCCTGGCACTGAGCGGTACGGCGGTGGATGCCGTGATGGACTCCGTGTCCGTGAAGACCACCTTTAAGGAAAAACTTTCGGAGCGCGGCATCATATTCTGTTCCATCAGCGAAGCCGTGCGTGAGTACCCGGATTTGGTAAGGCAATATTTAGGTTCGGTGGTCCCTTACCGTGACAACTATTTCGCGGCGTTGAATTCCGCAGTGTTCAGCGACGGTTCCTTTGTCTATATCCCCAAAGGCGTGCGTTGCCCGATGGAGCTTTCCACTTATTTCCGGATCAATGCGCGGAATACGGGGCAATTCGAACGTACGCTCATCGTGTGCGACGACGGGGGCTATGTGTCCTATCTGGAAGGTTGTACTGCTCCGATGCGCGATGAGAACCAGTTGCATGCGGCCATTGTGGAAATCGTGGTGAACGAAAACGCAGAGGTGAAGTACAGCACGGTGCAGAACTGGTATCCGGGCGATGCCGAAGGGCGCGGCGGCGTGCTGAACCTAGTGACGAAGCGAGGGCACCTGCGCGGGGCGAACAGTAAGCTTTCGTGGACGCAGGTGGAGACAGGTTCTGCCATTACGTGGAAGTATCCCAGTTGCATCCTGAGCGGAGACCATTCCCAAGCTGAGTTCTACAGCGTGGCTGTGACCAACAATTACCAACAGGCCGATACGGGCACAAAGATGATTCACTTGGGGTGCGACACGAAGAGCACGATTATCAGCAAAGGCATATCGGCCGGCAAAAGCCAGAATTCCTATCGTGGGTTGGTGCGTGTGGCGCCGAAAGCCGACGGGGCGCGCAATTATAGCTCGTGCGACTCCCTGTTGTTAGGCAGCGAATGCGGGGCGCATACTTTCCCCTATATGGACGTACGGAACGAGACGGCCATCGTGGAGCATGAAGCCACCACGTCGAAGATTTCGGAAGAACAGTTGTTCTATTGCAACCAGCGCGGCATCCCTACCGAGGAGGCCGTGGGACTGATTGTGAACGGTTATGCCAAGGACGTAATCAACAAACTGCCGATGGAGTTTGCCGTAGAGGCGCAGAAACTTCTGAATGTGTCATTGGAAGGCACGGTAGGATAGACAAACTTAAAAGACAGACATTATGTTAGAGATAAAAGACTTGCATGCCAGCATCAATGGCAAAGAGATATTGAAGGGTATCAACCTGACGGTGAATCCGGGGGAGATACATGCCCTGATGGGGCAGAACGGAGCCGGAAAGAGCACGTTGAGCAATGTGTTGGTGGGAAATCCCGCATACGAGGTGACGAGTGGCAGCGTGACGTTCAACGGCAAGGACTTGTTGGCCATGAAACCGGAAGAACGGGCGCACGAAGGACTCTTTCTGTCGTTTCAACAGCCGGTGGAGATTCCCGGCGTGTCGATGGTCAACTTCATGCGTGCGGCCATCAATGCCAAACGCAAGTATCACGGGATGGAACCGATGAGCGCGGGAGATTTCCTGAAGATGATGCGTGAGAAGCGTAAGGTCGTGGAACTGGACAGCAAGTTGGCCAACCGTTCCGTCAACGAAGGGTTCAGCGGCGGGGAGAAGAAGCGTAATGAGATATTTCAGATGGCCATGCTCGAACCCAAATTGAGCATCCTCGACGAGACGGATTCCGGACTGGACGTGGATGCCTTGCGCATCGTGGCCGAAGGTTTCAACAAGCTGCGCACGCCGGAAACTTCGGCTTTGGTCATCACCCACTACCAACGCCTGTTGGACTACCTCAAGCCGGATGTGGTGCACGTGCTGCTCGGCGGACGCATCGTGAAAAGCGGAGGCCCGGAACTGGCCGTGGAGATAGAAAACAAGGGTTTCGATTGGATCAAGGCCGAAACTTCGGCCGTTTAAAAACTTGAGCGGCAATGAATAGCGAACAACAATACATAGATATTTTCACCGGATGCCGGGAGATGCTCGACAGCCATAGTGCAGTGGCGTTGAATGCCTTGCGCGACAAGGCTTTTGAGGATTTCACCCGTCAGGGTTTCCCTACGCAGAAAGTGGAACGCTATAAGTATACGGATGTCTCGGCGGCCTTTGCGCCGGACTACGGGCTGAACCTGAACCGGGTAGAGTTTCCCGTCAATCCTTACGAGGCCTTCCGCTGTGATGTGCCGAACCTGAGCACTTCACTCTATTTCATGGTTAATGACAGTTTCTACCGGAAGGCACTTCCGGCCGCCGCGTTGCCCGAAGGCGTGGTGGTATGCTCCCTGAAGCAGGCGGCCGAGGATTATCCCGACCGGGTGTCGGCCTGCTACGGCAAACTGGCCCGTACGGAGAAAGACGCGATTAACGCGCTGAACACGATGTTGGTGCAAGACGGACTTTTCATTTACGTGCCGCGTGGCGTGGTGGTGGAACGCACGTTGCAGGTGGTGAACATCCTGCGTTCCGACGTGGACCTGATGGCCAACCGCCGCGTACTGGTCGTATTGGAAGAAAACGCCCAGGTGCGGTTGCTTTTCTGCGACCATGCGATGGACGATCGCAATTTCCTGACCACCCAAGTGGTGGAAGTCTTCGCAGCAGAGAACACCCGTCTGGAGTTGTATGAATTGGAGGAGACACACGTGAAGAACCGGCGTTTCAGCAACATGTATGTGCGTCAGCAGCGCGGCAGCGTGGTGAACCTCTACAACATTACGTTGCACAACGGCCAGACGCGCAACCGTACCGATTTGGTGTTGGACGGCGAAGGAGCCGAGTCGAACCTCTGCGGCCTGGTGATAGCCGACAAGGAGCAGCGCGTGGACAACAACACCCTGATAGACCATCGTGCCGGGCATTGTGTCAGCAACCAGTTGTATAAATATGTGATGGACGAACGTTCCGTAGGCGCCTTTGCCGGACGGATTCTGGTACGGCAGGGTGCGCAGCATACGGTGTCGAACGAACGCAATGCCAACCTCTGTGCCACCAAGGAAGCCCGCATGTACAGCCAACCCATGTTGGAGATTTATGCCGACGACGTGAAGTGCAGCCACGGTTCCACGGTGGGACAGCTGAATGAACAAGCCCTGTTCTACATGCAGCAGCGCGGCATCAGCCGTGAAGAGGCACAGATGTTGCTCAAGTTCGCTTTTGCGGGCGAAGTCATCGACGCCATCTCCTTGGAGGCCTTGCGCGACCGCCTGCACCATTTGGTGGAGAAGCGTTTCCGTGGCGAGCTGAGCCGTTGTTCGGGATGCAAACTATGTAAATAAGAGAAAGATGTACGACATACAAGAGATACGGAAAGACTTCCCCATCCTGGGGCGCGAGGTTTACGGGCGTCCGTTGGTCTATCTGGACAACGGGGCCACGACGCAGAAGCCCCGCTGCGTGGTGGAAGCCATGACGGACGAATACTACAACGTGAACGCCAACGTGCACCGGGGCGTGCACTTCCTTTCGCAGCAGGCCACCGAACTGCACGAGGCGGCCCGCGAGACGGTGCGCCGCTTCCTGAATGCCCGTTCGACGGCCGAGATTGTGTTCACGCGTGGCACGACGGAGAGCATCAACCTCGTGGCCTCCTGCTTTGGCGAGGCCTTCATGCGCGAGGGCGACGAAGTCATCCTCAGCGAGATGGAGCACCACTCCAACATCGTGAGCTGGCAACTCCTGCAGGCACGGCGGGGCATCAAGCTGCGGGTGGTTCCGATAAACGACCGTGGCGAACTGGTTCTGGACGAATACGAGCAGCTTTTTAATGACCGCACGCGCATCGTCAGCGTGACGCACGTGAGCAACGTGTTGGGCACGGTCAATCCCATACGCCGGATGATTGACATCGCCCATGCCCACGGCGTGCCCGTATTAGTGGACGGTGCGCAGAGCACTCCGCATTTTGCAGTAGACGTGCAGTCGCTCGATTGTGATTTCTTTGCCTTCAGCGGCCATAAGATTTATGGTCCCACGGGCGTGGGCGTGCTTTATGGCAAAGAGACGTGGCTCGACCGTCTGCCGCCTTATATGGGAGGCGGAGAGATGATCCGGCACGTCACTTTCGAACGTACCACCTTTAATGAATTGCCGTTCAAGTTTGAGGCCGGCACGCCCGACTACGTGGCCACCACGGGGTTGGCGAGCGCCCTCGATTACGTCTCCGCCTTGGGCATGGACAGCATCTATGCGCACGAGCAGGAACTGGCCCGTTATGCACTGGAGCGCATGCGCCGCATTCCCGGCATGCGCATATTGGGCGAAGCCGGGGAGCGGGATGCCGTCATATCCTTCCTGGTGGGCGATATCCACCACCTGGACATGGGTACGCTGCTCGACCGCCTGGGCATCGCCGTGCGCACGGGCCACCACTGCGCCGAGCCGCTGATGCGCCGTCTGGGCGTGGAGGGCACGGTGCGCGTCTCCTTCGGCCTCTACAACACCCTCGAGGAGGTGGACGCCCTGGCCGAAGGCATCGAAAGGGTTGCCAAGATGTTCTGAGGCTTCCTCTTTAGTTATACATCCGTGCCCCGAGGACAGGTTATAACACCAAGTCTTCGGGGCACGGATGGTTTGATACGCTTTTTAGTTCCACTCCTCCCACGTGTACATTTCCCTTTCTTCGTGCGTCAGGGTATAGAGTGCTTCGTAAGCTTCTTCTTCGGTTGAACCGTAAGCATAACAAGATGGATTTTGCAGTTGATAAGCTAAAAATCCGTCAGTTGTTTCTTCAATGCCGAATGAAATCTGTGTATCCATAATCTTTATGATTTTTAGTCAGGGCAAAGGTAACCGTTTGTTGTTTCAAACTCGTGAAAAAGACGATAAAATCCCTTTTCATTCCGCTTGTTTGAACTTGTAGCAGATAGAGGCACACTGTTTTTATATTCGCTTTCAGGGTAATAATGTCCTTTCAAAGCAAAGCCTCGGCAGTCAGGCTGTCACCGTTTTCCAACGGGATGGAGGCCGTGGAGGTCACATTGCCTTTGGCATCCTCCGTTTGAACGGTCTTGTAAGTCTTCTTGCCGGCCTTCACTTTGGAATAGGCTCCCGGGAAGGCGGCCTTCCATGTGATTTTCCGCCCTGTATGGTTCTCCAACCGGCTTTTTGCCGCACCGGAATGCCTCAAGGTAATATGGCCGTCGAATACGGGAAGACGCCCCACTTCAATGTCTTGCCCCTTGTCCGCCAGCCTGTAGCATGTGCCGATGCTGCTTTCGGATGCAGAAGGCAAGATGCCTGCCGACCCACATACGATACCTTCTATTACACCGAATGACACTTCGGGGTATTCGCAACGGTCCACATGGGGCAGGCTTACCAGTATGCGGTAGGCATCCGACAGGTAGCCATAGCGGTACAAGAGGGCAGGGAAGGCCGACAGGTTTTCCACGTTCCACTCTTTTTGCAGGATGTCCTCCACCGAAGCGCGGATGCGCTCAGGACGGCTTACGGCACCGAACCACAGCAGGAAGGGGATGCCTTCGCCCCGGTAGAATTTGTGTTCTTCCGTCCAAAAGGTTTGGTAACGGTTGTGGGCTGCGTCCCACCATTGCGTGTCCAACAGTTCACGGTAAGCCTCGGCGGTTTCCTTGTCTTTCCGTGCCCTTTTCTTTTGTCCGTTCATGAGAGCCATCCGGGCGTGTGCCGTGTAACCGGCATAGAGCGAGGCTATCAAGTCCACGCCCACGCTCAGCCCGTGGAAGTTTTCCACGTAGGAGGCTATGCCCCGACAGGCATGGAAATTGTAGTTCGGGTCAAAATTCTCGGGAAGGTTCATGAACCGGGGGCGCGACATGATTTCCTCCGGGGAGAGTTGCCAACGGGTGATGTATTCGTCCAGCGACTTGTCATAGAAGTTCGTAAAACGGGTATCTTCCAGATAATCCTTGTCTCCCGTCCATTCATACATTTTCAGGCATGCCTGCACTACGTCCGGGTTGGCGCAGAGGTTGTACCAGAACTCATTGTCGTTTTTATAGTCTATGGGAGCCGGTTGGTTGTAGCGGTTGATTTCCCAATACGTGCACCAGTCTTTCTCTTCGCTGATGTTTTCCACAAAGTGTGTCAGCATGTTTTTGTTATGCCGTGCAAGGCCCAGTATTTGTGCCCCTACGGATTGGTGGCATACATCCCGCATGCAGAACGCTTCGCGTTGGGGCAGTGCCGCTTCATACCAATAGCCCACAGGGTCGCTCCCGTCATGCGCATACGACATGGCCATGTTGCAAGCCCAATTGAACGTCTCTTCCAGTTGTTTGTCCGTGGAACGGAACAAGGGACCCTGTCCCTCTTGTGGCAATACGGCTCCAAAGGCGAAGTTTAAACTCAGGCCTAAGCATAATGCCATTGTGGTTTTCTTTGTCATGATTTACAAGTCTTTTGAATGGAACTTAAAATGTTGCCGGTCTAAACGAATTATGCAAAGTTATTCCTTTTCGGCTTTGTGCAGGGGAATTTTTACACCAAAAATAGAAAAGTTTACATCTCCGTTACCTTATTATTCGTTTCTTTGCCGTACCTTTGCCACCATGTTGTTACCGTATTTAAATCCAGATTTGATAGAGGTCGGCCTTGACGAAGCCGGGCGCGGCTGTCTGGCCGGGGCAGTGTATGCTGCGGCGGTCATCCTGCCGAAAGACTATCGCAATGAGATGCTCAACGACTCCAAACAGTTGAGCGAAAAAAAGCGGTATTTGTTGCGCGGACAGATAGAGCGGGACGCGTTGGCATGGGCCGTAGGCGTCGTCACGCCGCAGGAAATCGACGAAATCAATATCCTCAACGCTTCGTTCCTTGCCATGCACCGGGCACTCGACCAGTTGGCCGTTCGTCCGGAGGCTCTTTTGGTGGACGGGAACCGCTTCAAGCCTTACCGGGACCTGCCGCATACCACCGTGGTGAAAGGTGACGGGAAATATATGAGTGTCGCCGCCGCTTCCATTTTGGCCAAGACTTACCGCGATGATTACATGCTCCGCTTGCATGAGGAATATCCTGTGTACCATTGGGATTCCAACAAAGGTTATCCGGCCAAGGCGCACCGTGAAGCCATCCGCCGCCATGGCGTGACACCCTACCACCGGATGAGTTATAACCTGTTGGGAGACGGACAGATGGAACTCTTTGCTCCCGACGAGACGAAAGGGCGATGACCGATGGAACTGGGTATTTTTGAACGGCAGTTGAGGCTGATGGTGTTGCTCACGCAAAACCGTGAATATTCCTTGGACGAACTGTGCCGCAAGCTGGACATGAGCCGCCGCACGTTGTACCGTTACCTGGAACTGTTCCGCGACATCGGTTTCGAGGTGGTCAAGCAGGGTAACGTTTACCGTCTCGATAAGTCGTCGCCTTTCTTTAAGGAAATCACCCAGTTGGTCCATTTCACCGAAGACGAGGCACTCACGTTGCGGCACGTGCTCGACATGGCCTCCGGTACGGATGTACAGGTGCGTCATTTGCGCCATAAACTGGAGCGTATCTATGATTTCGGGATATTGAATGCGGTGGAAACCGACCCGGGACAGGCAGAAAAGCTTCAGCAGTTGTACGAGGCCGTGAAACTCCACCGCCAGGTGGTGTTGCACGATTACAGTTCTGCGCACAGCAACCGGACGAGCAACCGTGTGGTGGAACCCTATTTGTTTCTGGACCATCACGACGGGGTTCGTTGTTACGAGTTACAAAGCGGCCAGAATAAGACGTTCAAAGTGAGCCGTATCGGCAGGGTGGAAGTCTTGGATTTATTGTGGAGCCACGAAGAACAGCATGCGAGGGTGTATACCGACCTGTTCCGTTTCAGTGGTGAGGAACGCCGCCGGGTCGTGTTGCGGCTCGGCCGTTTGGCGTGCAGCCTGTTGAAGGAAGAATGCCCGCAGGCCATCCGCTCGTTGCAGCCCGACGGGGCGGACCATTGGTTGTTGTCGACGGATGTGTGCAGTTTTCAGGGCGTGGGGCGGTTCGTGTTGGGGTTGTTTGAAGACGTGGAAGTGTTGGAGTCGCCCGAATTCAAGTTGTTTTTGCGGGAGAAAATCAAAGATTTAACAAAAAAAACCGGTGTTGTGTCGTAGATTGACACGGCGGCATCGTTTCTTTGCACCATGAAGTTCAACCTTTAAAACTTTACGATGATGAAGAAAGAAATGATTCTGCCGTCCTCTTCCGTCCGTTCCGGACAGTATGCGGCTTTCCGTCCTTCCGTTTTTGCGGCTTTCAAAGGTTATTGTTTGCGCAGCAAGGCGGTGCACTCCCTTTCTGCGTTCTACAGCCGTTTGTTGGAAACTTGCGTCACCCCTTTGCAGACGCTGCATCTTCTTCATGCACAAATGGCTTTTGTCCTGATGGTTTTTCCGTTCCCGTTTTCTCCTTTTGTCCGTTTTTTGTTCTTGGGTTGGTTTGCACTGACGATGGTGCAATGCCGTCGTGCGGGATTGAAATAAACGGTACGGTCGGAGGGCTTTGAAGACGGTCTGACTTGAAATGCTGACGGCTTGCAATGACTTGTTTATAAACGTGTTATGTTTCTCCTTAAATTCGATTTTTTTTCTGCGCCAAACGAAAAATCAATCGGCTGAGACTGATTTTTCGTTTGGCGCAGATTGATTTTCCGTTCTCTGCATATCGCTGAAACGAATGGCAGAGGTTTGAAAAAGTTTTGTCTTTTTGTCCCATTGTACCAAGAGGCATGGGAAAGGCATAGAGATAAAAGGTGTGAAATTTCTTCGCAGGCGGGAATATTCTCGAAAACTATTCGTAATTTTGCACGGATAACGGAAAGAATAATCATTCTAAAAAATATAAAATTATGGCAAAGAAAGCACTTTTAATGATTCTCGACGGATGGGGAATGGGTAATCACGGCAAGGGTGACGTAATCTTCAACACCCCGACGCCGTATATGGACTATTTGGCCCAGAATTATCCGATGTCGCAGTTGCAGGCTTCGGGTGAGAACGTGGGATTGCCCGACGGACAGATGGGGAATTCCGAGGTGGGTCACCTCAATATCGGTGCAGGCCGTATCGTGTACCAGGACTTGGTGAAAATCAACCGTGCCTGTGCCGACGGCAGCATCTTGAAGAATCCTGAAATCGTTTCAGCCTACGAATATGCCAAGCAGAACGGTAAGAGCGTGCATTTGATGGGATTGACCTCTACCGGTGGCGTGCACTCTTCGTTGGACCATCTGTTCACGCTGTGCGGCATTTCCAAGGCATACGGCATCGAGCATACTTACGTGCATTGCTTCATGGACGGGCGTGACACCGACCCGAAGAGCGGAAAGGGCTTCATCGAGCAGTTGCAGGCCGAGTGCGAGAAGACGGGCTGCGTCATTGCTTCCATCATCGGCCGTTTCTATGCCATGGACCGCGACAAGCGTTGGGAACGTGTGAAAGAAGCTTACGACCTTTTGGTGAAAGGTGAAGGCAAGCAGGCTACGGACATGGTGGCTGCCATGCAGGAATCTTATGACGAAGGCGTAACCGATGAGTTTGTGAAAGCTATCAATAATTCTACGGTGGATGGTACAATCAAGGAAGGCGATGTAGTGATTTTCTTCAACTACCGCAACGACCGTGCCAAGGAACTGACTGTGGTGCTCACTCAGCAGGACATGCCGGAACAGGGCATGATGACAATACCGGGCTTGCAGTACTATTGTATGACACCCTACGATGCCAGTTTCAAGGGCGTGCACATCCTCTTCCCGAAAGAGAACGTGCAGGACACGTTGGGTGAATACCTGAGCAAACAGGGCAAGACGCAGTTGCATACGGCAGAGACGGAGAAATATGCACACGTGACGTTCTTCTTCAACGGTGGGCGCGAGACTCCGTTCGAAGGAGAAGACCGTATCTTGGTTCCGTCTCCGAAAGTGGTTACATACGACTTGAAACCGGAGATGAGTGCATACGAGGTGAAAGACAAGCTGGTGGCTGCCATCAAGGAGAACAAGTACGACTTCATCGTGGTGAACTTTGCCAATGGCGACATGGTGGGCCATACGGGTATTTACGAGGCTATCGAAAAGGCGGTGAAGGCCGTAGACGAATGCGTGAAGGAAGTGGTGGAGACAGCCAAGGCTGCCGACTATGAGACCATCATTATTGCCGACCACGGCAATGCCGACAATGCCATCAATCCGGACGGTACGCCCAATACGGCTCACTCGTTGAATCCAGTGCCGTTCATTTACGTGACAGCCAACAAGCAGGCTAAGGTGGAGAATGGTATTTTGGCCGATGTGGCACCTTCCATCCTGCATATCATGGGGTTGGAACAACCTTCCGACATGACGGGCCAGAACTTGATAAAAGATTAATTTTACTTTATTCATGAATCCCGGGCAAGGCTTCCGCACTCAGGGGCGTGGAGGCTTTGCCCTTTTTTTGTCCTCTCTTGGGTGTCGGCATTTCTTCTCTATCATGGCGTTGAGGAGCCTTTGATGCGCCTATGGTCTCAAAAACGGGAATAAATCTCCGGATTACCGAAAAAAAGCTTTATTTTTGTAGGTATAAAGAAAGAGTTTATGGATGTACAAATAGAACCGAGTTGGAAACAGCATTTGGCTCCGGAATTTGAGAAGCCTTATTTCGTGAAGTTGACGAATTTCGTTCGTCAGGAGTATCGTACGACGACTTGTTATCCTCCGGGAAAGTTGATTTTTAATGCTTTCAACCTCTGTCCGTATGACAAGGCGAAGGTGGTCATTATCGGACAAGACCCTTATCACGGGCTGGGGCAGGCGCATGGTTTGTGTTTTTCTGTCAATGACGGAGTCCCCTTTCCGCCGTCCTTGCAGAATATTTTTAAAGAAATACATGATGATTTGGGGGTACCGGTGCCTCCGAGTGGCAATCTGGCCCGTTGGGCTGAACAAGGTGTGTTGTTGCTCAATGCCACATTGACGGTACGTGCCCACCAGGCCGGGTCTCATCAGCGTCAGGGATGGGAGGAGTTTACCGATGCCGCCATCAAGGCGTTGGCCGAGGGACGCGAACATCTGGTCTTTATACTTTGGGGGGCTTATGCCCAAAAGAAAGGGGCGTTTATAGACCGTAGCCGCCATCTGGTATTGGCTTCGGCCCATCCGTCTCCGTTGTCTGCCTTCCATGGCTTTTTCGGGAACAGGCATTTCAGCTTGGCCAATGCTTATTTGGAGCAACATGGGGAAACACCGATAAATTGGTAGGATGTCATGAAGAACGACCGTATACCTATGATTCAGATAGACGATACCATTATCTCTATCGATTGCTTGAGCGAGAAGTTTTGTTGCGACCTCGATGCCTGCAAGGGGGAGTGTTGCATAGAGGGAGATGCGGGTGCTCCTGTGGAATTGGACGAAGTGGCCGAGTTGGAAGAGGCTTTGCCGGTGGTATGGCCTTGGTTGTCGGCTTCGGCCCAGGCTGTGATCGACCGGCAGGGCGTGGTTTACACGGATGAAGACGGAGATATGGTCACCAGTATTGTCAACGGGAAAGATTGCGTGTTCACGTGTTATGACGAGCGCGGTTATTGTTATTGTGCTTTGGAGAAAGCCTACCGCGAAGGGAAGATCTCGTTCTACAAACCGTTGTCCTGCCATCTTTACCCCATTCGTTTGAAGAAGATTGGCGGTTGTGTGGCGTTGAACTACCATCGTTGGGATGTATGCAAGATGGCCGTGATGAAGGGCGGGCATTTGAATCTTCCGGTTTACCGTTTCCTGAAAGAACCGCTCATACGCCGTTTCGGCGAAGAATGGTACACGGAACTGGAGAGTGCAGCAAAGGAATTGAAAGAACAGGGCTACTTGGAATGAGAGCCGATATGCAGGGATGATGTGAATCGTAAACCGTCTGACAGTATAGGCTTGTTCTGCGAAAGTAAAAAAATATCAGTCGCTCTCTTCCCAAGAGAGCGACTGACAATGCAAAAATACCATAATTATTTGAGAAAGAAGAAAGAACAATGCAAAATATTTTAGCATTGTCCAACAAAATGAGCAAGCTGTTTTAAATCACGTGATTTAAAACCATAGTCTGGAATTCATTCATAATGTTTTAAATACGTCAGTCGCTCTCTTGGGAAGAGTGCGATTATTTATTAATTAAAAACAAGGTATTATGAAAAAGCTAAGTTATTTATGGATGTTACTTCTGGCTTTAATGGTGGGAGTAAGTTTTGTGTCTTGCGACGATGACGATGAAGGTGATGTGGGAGCACCTAAAGAGTTGTTGGGTACATGGTTGTGGTATGGAGATGAAATTACATTTAATGCTAACGGAAGTGGCGTGATAGTGGAGGAAGGTGAACGGTATCCGTTTTCGTTCACTTATGATGCGGCTTCTAAGACCGTGACCGTTTCGGCCGATGGCGAAGTGATGCGTTGGACGATTGTTTCTATCTCAGATACTAAAATGGTGGCTGTGGATGAGGATGGTTATGAAGAGGTGTTTTTGCGTCCCGGGACTTCTGGCGGTGAAGGCGAAGGAGGCGGTGACATCCCTCAGTCTGCTCCCGAATATGACACTTCTGCTCCTGTCGATTTGCCCGATGCTGCACGTTATGCGGACGTGAGCGGAAAGTATGAAATCAATACCTCTGAAATTCCTTACCGTTCTATCGAACTGACAGCTGACGGGCAATATGTGGCGATAAAGGCTGCCGCCTATCCTTATGGCGTGAAAGCTGCGGCACGCAAGGCTACGAAAGTGGCCGGTTTGTTCAATCGCCGTCCTGTGTTCAGCCGCAATATTGAGAACACGATGTTGATAGCAGGGCGTTTTGAACAAGTTATTGAAAATGAATACAGTTTGGAAGGGCTTGGTACATTGGTTGTGGAAGGACGGGACGGAAACGGTAATATCACAGCTTTTAAAATGATAGGCTATGATGGAGTGGAGACCGAGGTACCTGTACAAAAGGCTGTGAACGTGGACGATGAGTTGACGGGAAATTCCGGAAATCTTTGCCGTATGTGGACGGCCGTGGAAGAACGTGCACAGTATTATATGGAAAAGGTGAATGTATATGATGCCATCTATCGTGTGGATGCCGACCAAGTGACTACCTATGTGAACAGTTACGGCATAGATTGGGCGGAAGAAGACATCTTCGACGTGGGAAGTGAAGCCATGGAACGTGTGCTGTTCTCGCAAGCAGGTACTTACTTGCAATTTTTCCGCGATGGTTCTGTGGAGCTTTCCTATTGGAGATGGGAGGACAAGGCCAATGGTGTCATTTATGCCTATGACTTTGGTGAGGAATATGACGGAACAACTGCCACTGCCGTTTTCTATGGGAATCGTGTCAATGTGTTGGAAAGTTTCTCCGACTATTCGGAAGAAGATGATTTGTTGATGCGGTCTATCTACACTACGGTGCTCGAAGCTGCTTATTGATTTTGATAGAGGTGTTAAGATAATAAAAGCCGTTTTAGCTATTTTTTTATGCTAAAACGGCATTTTTTATTTTGAAGATTAGAGCATTGGGGCTTTATTATGTCGTTGGTTTGTCTCTTCGTAAGAGATAAACTGACAGGACAAAGTTATGCTAATAACTTGAAAAATACAAGAATAACGAAGATAAATATAGTAGAGGTTACAAACAAATTCAGTACTTTGTCAAGAGTCTGACATAAAACAGATTTGTATCTCTATATTGTATAGCTTATTACTCTCGTCAGTTTATCTCTTACGAAGAGAGCAATGTGTAATTAAAAAAATAAGTTATGAAAAGAGTTACTTTTTTATGGTTGTGGGTTTGTGCCCTTTTGTGGGGCGCAGGCGTGCAGGTTTGGGGCGCACCGGTCACTTTTGTGGTGGATGGTTATAAGTATATCGTCCGTAGCGGAGAAAGCCAACGGGTTACTTTGTCAGCCATTCCCCGTGGGGTGAAGGATATAGTCATTCCTTCCTCTGTGCATCATGAGGGTGTGGACTACAGCGTGGTGTGGATTGGTGGGGATGCCATCATCGCTTCATCCATCCATTCGCTTTCGATTCCGGCCACGGTGGAAGGTTTCAGTGATGAAAAGTATGCTTTCGACGATTGCGACCAGTTGGAGAAAGTGACGGTGGATCCAAGTTCCGAATTCTTCTTTTCGCAGGACGGATGCCTTTACAGTAAGACATTGCCGAAGAGATGCCTTGTCATTCCGCGCATGGTGAAAGGCACTGTGGTCGTTCCGGACGATGTGGTGGGAGGGGAATATCCTTCATTGTATTTAGAGGATAAGCCCAATATCGAGGGTATTGTGTTTCCGGCCGGTTTGGTTAATCTGACAGTGAAGGACTGCCCGTCTTTGGTTTCCGCAACGTTCCCGGCTTCGGCAGAAGGTATTTCCATTGACGGTTGCCCGTCTTTGGCCAAGTTAGAGATGTCCGGCAAGAGTGAACGTTATGAAGTAGAAGACAATGTGCTGTACGGATGGTATACAGAATGGAATACTGATGTGAGGTTGCGTGCAATCGTTTTTATCGGTGTGGACAAGACATCTTATACGATGCCGGCGGATGCAAGGTTGACATCGTCTTATCAAGCTGTGCAGTTTGCCGCTATGGAGAATTTGGTTTCTTTGTCTGTCGCAGCGGGAAATGCCGAATATGTTTCAGAGGACAATGCCATTTATTCACGTGAGCCTTTTAATGGGGAAAGGAGCCTGGTGGATTTGGCCGGTGGATTGACATCATTCCACATACCGGCAGATGTCGCTGATGTGGCGCATGTTGAGATTCCTTCGGATGATTATAATTTTGAAGATCGTGTTGTGCCGGTATTCGGCATGTTGAAGAAGTTGGAAAAACTGACTGTGGCCGAAGGAAACAAGCACTTTGCTGCTTCCGGCAATGTGTTGCTCCAAAAGGCGGACGAAGCCATAGGCGGAGGAGAAGAAGGTTGGGTGGCCATGTTGGTGGCACCGGCCTTGACCGGCAAGGTTGTGCTGCCTGACGATGTTGTCAAGGTGGACGGTATGGCTTTCTATGGCTCGTTGATTTCTTCAGTGACCATTCCCGACGGGGTAATGGTGTCTTACGGTGCGTTCGGCAACAGTAAGCAGTTGACGGAGGTTATCTTTAAAGGGAGTGCGTCGGCCGAAAGTTCCGCTTTCGTGGGGACACCGTGGTTGGAAAACCATGAGCCTGGCGTGATTTATGCCGGAACGACGGCCATCGGCTTGGCAGGCGACTTGGCAGAAATTACCATCAAGCCGGGTACAAAGACCATCGGCAAAGAGGCGTTCACTCCGTTCGACCGTCCCACATCTTTGGTCAAGGTGGTTCTGCCCGACGGTTTGGAGACGATAGAATCCTATGCTTTCAGCAATTGTGGCAAGTTGAAGGAAATCAACCTGCCGGCTTCGTTGAAAACTGTGGTTGGCAACGCTTTTGATTATTGTACGTCCTTGTCCGGTTTGACATTGGAAGAAGGTATCGCCTTCCTTCCGGATGTTTTTGCAGACCTGCCTGTCAAGAAGGTTTATGTGCCTGCATCTGTCGGTGATTGGGAAGCTTCCGGTTTTGGATATTATGTAGAAGCCTTTGAGGTGTCGCCCGACAATCCTTACTACAAGTCGGTGGATGGCGTAGTGTATGCCAAAGACCTTGCTACGGTATATATGGTACCTCCTGCCAAGACGAGGGTAAGGATAGAAGAGGGGGTGAAGTATATCGGCGAGCCGGATGAATGGGCGCGCATGCGCAGCGCGGATATCACTGTGCCTGAGATTTATTTTGGCGACAGGGTAGAGTCTATTTCATTGCCTGCAACCCTTGAGGCGGTTTACGGTTATGGCATGTTCTCTTATTGCAGGCTGAAAGAGTGCCGGGTTTATAATCCCTCTCCCATAGTATTGGAGGAAAATACATTCCCGTACGACTTGTCCGGAGTGACGCTTTATGTTCCGGAAGGCAGTCTGGAAGCTTATAAGAATGCCGTGGAATGGTCGCGTTTCGGGCATATTGAAGAGTTCGACGCTTCTGCCATCAACGGTTTGCCGGCAGCTCAAGAGGTGAAAGAAGTAGGCCGCTATACGTTGGACGGTCGCAAGATTACGCAGCCGGAGCGTGGCATCAACCTGATTAAGATGAGAGATGGTACAACTCGTAAGGTAGTGGTAGACTGATTGCTTGCAGATAGAAACAAAAGAATCCGCTTTGACTATGTCGAAGCGGATTCTTTTGTTTTATATGGCAGGGGGCTTTTCATTGCCCGTCCATGTTTATGCGTCGATATTGGCGTAAGTGGCGTTCTGTTCGATAAACTCACGGCGCGGTCCGACATCTTCGCCCATCAGCATGGAGAACACGTAATCGGCTCCGGCTGCGTCTTCGATGGTGACCTGCTTCAGCAGGCGTGTTTCGGGGTTCATGGTAGTTTCCCATAACTGTTCCGGATTCATTTCTCCTAAACCTTTGTAGCGTTGGGTTGTCATGCCTTGTTCGGAACCGTTGTTATATTGTTGCATGAAACGCAGGCGGTCGGCTTCCGTATAGCAATACTCTTCGATTTTACCCTTCTTGCAACGATAAAGCGGAGGAGTGGCGATATACAAGTGGCCTTTCTGGATGAGTTCGGGCATGTAGCGGTAGAAGAGCGTCATCAGCAGTGTGTCAATGTGGGAACCATCGACATCGGCATCGGTCATGATGATTACTTTGTAATAGCGTAGCTTTTCATAATTGGCTTCCTTGCTGTCTTCGCCCAAGCCGAAACGTACGCCCAAAGCCTGTATGATGTTGTTCACTTCTTCATGTTCGAAAGCCTTGTGCCACATGACACGCTCCACGTTGAATATCTTACCGCGGATGGGGAGGATGGCCTGATATTGACGGCTGCGCCCTTGCTTGGCAGAGCCGCCGGCCGAATCACCCTCGACGATGAACAGTTCGCAGTTGGCTGCATCCTTGTCCGAACAGTCGGCCAACTTGCCCGGCATACCGCCGCCCGACATCGGACTCTTGCGCTGTACGCTTTCACGGGCCTTGCGGGCGGCCACACGTGCTGTCGCAGCCAGGATGACTTTGTCCACAATCAGTTTGGCTTCTTTCGGATGTTCCTCCAAATAATAACTTAAGGCTTCGCCTACGGCTTGCTGTACGGCACCGGCTACTTCGCTGTTACCCAATTTGGTTTTGGTCTGTCCTTCAAACTGCGGTTCGGCCACTTTGATGGAAATGACGGCGGTAAGTCCTTCGCGGAAGTCCTCGCCGGAAATTTCCACCTTGTTCTTCTCTAGCTTTTCCAATTCCTTGGCGTATTCGTCTTCAGCGTATTTCTTCAGCGTACGGGTCAGTGCCGTGCGGAAGCCGGCCAAGTGCGTACCGCCTTCTATGGTATTGATGTTGTTGACGTAGGAGTGGATATTTTCCGTATAACCGTTGTTGTACATGATGGCTACTTCGATAGGAACCCCTTGCTTTTCCGTGTTCAGGTATATCACGTCGTTGAACAGGTGGATACGGCTGGAATCAATGTAGCGCACGAATTCTTTCAGGCCGTCCTTGCTGTGGAATGTCTCGCTGCGCGGCACACCGTTCTCGTCCTTTTCGCGCATATCAGTCAGGATAATGGTGATACCGGCATTCAGGAATGCCAGTTCGCGCATGCGGTTGGCCAGAATCTCATATTTGTAAGTGGTCGTGATGAAGATGCTGCTGTCCGGCCAGAACTGTTGGCGTGTGCCCCGAAGTTCGGTTTCGCCTACGACCTTGACCGGATAAAGCGGCTTGCCGCATTCGTATTCTTGTTGGTAAATCTTGCCTTCCCGGAAGACTTGCGAAAGCATGTGGGTAGAAAGGGCGTTTACGCAAGACACACCGACACCATGAAGACCTCCGGACACCTTATAGGAACCCTTGTCGAACTTGCCACCCGCATGAAGTACGGTCATTACGACTTCCAATGCGGACTTGTGCTCTTTTTCATGCATGTCTACCGGAATACCGCGGCCGTTGTCTTGTACGGTGATGGAGTTGTCTTCATTGATAGTGACTTCTATGTGAGTACAATAGCCGGCAAGTGCTTCGTCGATGGAGTTATCCACGGTTTCATAAACCAAGTGGTGCAAACCTTTCTCGCTGATGTCTCCGATATACATCGCCGGACGTTTGCGTACGGCTTCCAGTCCTTCCAACACCTGAATGCTGCTGGCCGAATAATTTGTGCCTTTTATTTCTTCTTCTGACATAGTTTTAATTCGTTCATATTTAACGCACAAATATACGCAAAAACTTTGAAAGGGGAAAGGAAAAAGGAGGGTTTTGCCCTTTATGTAACCGTGAAAATCCTGTGGGTTTGTCGTGTTTAGACGAGGATGTTTGCTTGCGTCGGCCGAAAAGTGTAATTTTGCCGTTTAAAGAAGTTGCCGGGTCATGATGTCGGTTTTTTAATAATTGGAAAAAGAGGTGATGGGTAATTGTCTGGAGATAGCCGGTACCTGTGTCGGTCTGATTTATCTTTGGCTAGAGTATAAAGCTAGCATTTATTTGTGGATAGTAGGTGTAGTCATGCCGGCCATCTATATTTTCGTGTATTATGAAGCAGGGTTATACGCAGATTTTGCTATCAATGTTTATTATCTGTTGGCGGCTGCGTACGGATGGTTGAGTTGGAAATACGGGTGGGGCGGAAAGGAGGACGCTGTTTCTGCTCTGCCGATAACCCATACTCCTCCCCGGATTTATGTGCCTCTGTTCTCGGTCTTTGTGGTCACTTTGGTATTGATTGCCTGGATCTTAACAGAGTTTACCAATAGTGACGTGCCTTGGTCGGACAGTTTTACGACGGCTTTGAGTATCGTGGGAATATGGATGCTGGCCCGTAAATACGTAGAGCAGTGGTTGGTGTGGATTATAGTCGATGTGGTTTGCTGTGGATTGTATGTTTATAAAGAACTTTATTTTACGGCCGGACTGTACGGCCTTTATGCCCTAATTGCTATCGGAGGATATAAGAAATGGATACGAATGATGGAAGAGGAGAAATGAGACGGGTCGGTTGGGATTTTGTGCCGGAAGCGGTGGTCGTGGGGAATGGGGAGTTTCCCGTGTCGGCTTTGCCGTTGAGGATACTGGATACAGCTCCTTTTACGGTATGTTGTGACGGGGCGGCCGACCGTTGTTTAGAGTCGGGACGCGTGCCGGACAGGATTGTAGGGGATGGAGATTCGTTGAGCGTGGAAAACCAGAAAAGATATGCGGGTATTATCCGGTATAATCCGGACCAAGAGACAAACGACCAGACCAAAGCTGTGAGCTATCTGTTGGAAAAAGGATTTCGTCGGATTGCCATTGTCGGTGCCACGGGGCGTAGGGAAGATCATACTTTGGGGAATATCAGCCTGTTGATGGAATATATGCGGATGGGAGCGGAAGTACGTATGTATACGGATTATGGTTTTTTCGTACCGGTGAAAGGGGATTGCCGTTTCTTCTGTTGCAAGGGAGTACAGGTTTCGATTTTTGCTTTCGGCACGCGAGGCTTGCGTGGGGAAGGTTTGGCTTATCCTTTGCGCGATTTTGCCAACTGGTGGCAAGGGACGTTGAACGAGGCGACCGGTGAAGAGTTCGTGGTACGTGGGGAGGGGGAGTATTTAGTGTTCATCAATATGCCGACGGTTTCTTAGGGACAGTTTGCCCAATGGGTACAGATACAAAAAAAGAGTTGAAGAAACTTCAACTCTTTCCTATATATGATACTATCGGAATTATCCCAATTTGTTGATGTAAATGGCCAATTTAGATTTCAAATTGGCAGCTTTATTCTTATGTATGATGTTTACTTTAGCTAATTTGTCTAACATCTTTTGTACACTGGGATACATCGCTGTAGCCTCAGCTTTGTCTGTCGTAGCACGAAGCTTACGAACAGCATTACGCATGGTCTTCGCGTAATATCTATTGTGGAGTCTTCTTTTTTCCTCCTGCCGTATTCTTTTTAATGATGATTTATGGTTTGCCATCTTTACGTTTAAATAATTCGTTCAACTTAGTAGTCCCTAGGAGAGTCGAACTCCTCTTTAGAGAATGAAAATCTCTCGTCCTAACCGATAGACGAAGGGACCAACGCGATTTGAGCTTTCGCTCTTTTGCTTTCTGAAACCGTTTTCAAGTCATTTGCAGACTACCGTTCTCATTTGCGATGCAAAGGTATGGCTTTTCTTTGAACCGACAAAATAAATCGAGGAAAATCTTTCAAAAAAATGTGTTTTTGGTGATTTTTTCCCGTATTTCGGTCGTTTTTCCTAATTTTAGTCCCCAAAAATGGAGATTTATGCAGGAAAAAACGCAAGGCGTGGTGTTGCGTACGCTAAAATACAACGACAATTCTTTGATTGTGGATATCTATACGGCCATACGTGGGACGGTGTCTTTCATGGTAAAGTTGCCAAAATCGCGTAAGGCGGCCCTCAAAGGTGTGTTCTTTCGGCCGCTTTCCATTTTGGAGATAGATTTCGACTACCGGCAGAAGTCGGCTTTGCAGCGCATACGGGATGTGCGGTTCAAGTATGTTTATCAGACGTTGCCGTACGACCCACGTAAGTCTTCCATGGCTTTGTTCCTGGCCGAATTCCTTTGCCGTGTGTTGAAACATGAAGAGGGGAGCGACACACTTTTTTCCTATATCCTCTATTCTTTGCAATGGTTGGATGCCAGTGGGGAGGGGTTCTCAAACTTCCATCTGGTTTTTCTCACACGGCTGACGCGGTTTCTTGGTTTCTATCCCAACGTGGAGGAGTGGCACAAGGGGGATTGTTTCGACATGGTGGAGGCTTGTTTTGTGTCCTCTTCCCCGTCTCGCCATGCATATTTGGAACCGCAAGAGGCGGCTCTCATCCCCCTCTTCATGCGGATGAACTATGATACGATGCGTTTTTTTGCGATGAACCGTCTGGAGCGCGGTCGTTACTTAGAGGTGTTGGATGAGTATTACAGGCTGCATGTCCCGGAGTTCCCTGAATTGAAATCCTTGGATGTCCTGAAGGAGGTTTTTGCCTGATTCCGAGCGTGGGGAAAGCAATGTCCGGGGCTTGTGTGTCCTTAAGGGATATGCAAGAAAGCTTTGAATCACAAAAGGAAAAAGCCTATGTGGCTTCTTCCTTTTGCGTGTGCCAAATGAAAAGTCTATTGTCTTTTCAATATATAGTGTCCGGCAAGCTCGCCTTGATTGACTGTGCCCAGGCTGTCAGACAGCATAAAGCCTGTTTCGACACGTTTGAAATAAGTCTTTTCTCCGGAAGAAGGAGTAATCAGTTCAATCAAGTCCTTTGCCTTCAGGTGGTAAATGCCGCTGCTTTCATACTTCCCGTCTTTTTCGCCGATGTATTCTCTTTTATAGGTATAAGTGCTGTCTGCATTGATTGTCAGTGAAGCGCGGATGCCTTCACAGGATGCAGCCGGAAATATACCTTCAAAGGTGCCCGTCATGGCGAGGGCAGTTGTGTCGCCGACGGCTGTGGCTGCTTCCGTTTCTGTCGTTTCTGTTGTTGCAGCTTCTTTTTTCTGGTTGCTTGTGCAGGCGGCCATGCAAGCCAACAAGGCTGCTGCCAAGATCTGATTCATTTTTTTCATACTTAAAATCCTTTCTTTTATAAGTTTGCCTTAAAACAGTTGTTTCTTCAAGACACACAAAAGTACATGTTATTTTGGGAATGAAATCATGAACCCGGATAATCTTTTCGACTTTAACATACCAGAGGACCCTTTGGGCAAAAAGGCAATGTGCACAATCTTGTTGGCTAACGAGTTTTCCGGATTATTGGCAACCGTCGCCTGCCGCAAAAGACGGGGCTTTACGGAAAGTGGCGTTAACAGCAATCAGAATCAATTTTTTATCCATAGGCTTTTGCAACTGGGCTGTTTTTTATATCTTTGCCTGATATGCAGACCTATATTCTTATTACCCTCGTCGTCATTGCTACCATCCACTTGATGATGGCCTCCGTGTTGTTCTTGTATTCCCGTTATAAGGTGCAATACTTGTCCTTGGCATGGATTATGGGCATATTCGGAGTGTTGACTTGTGTGTCCTTCCCGTTCATGCCCTTGCTCAAGTTCGCGAATGTCGGCTTGCTCCATCCTTTCATGCTTTTGTTGTTGGTGGTGACTTCTTTTCTTCAGGGCATTTATCCCTTGAGCATCCCCATGCCCGGATATTTGCAGTGGGGACGGATGTGGCGTTATGCCTCGCCGGCCATATTCCTTATTATATTATATGTCGCCAGTCTGCTTTTGGGAAACCGTCCGGTGATTGTCCATACCTACTCCGAACTGGCAGAGTGTTGGTGGGGGCCGGACATGTTGTTCCGTCTGGCAGGTTTGGGGTTGTCTGTCTACTATGTGACCAATATACTTCGCCTGCCCCGGTTGTTGGTCAAGAATGCCGAGATACCCCGTTATTTGAAAGGTTACGTGACCGCCATGGGGCTGAATATGGTGTTCTATATAGTAGTTACGGCAGTATTCAATGCCATGTTGTTATTAGTCTATTTCTATTTGTTCTGTCTTTTGAATATGTATTTGTTCTATCGGACATTGGAGACCATGGCCATCCATTTGCCTAAGCCAGAGATTGTAGAGGTGGATGAAGCACCCACGGAAGAGGTTATCGTGCAGGCCGAAAAGGAGGACTTCAACGAAACCAACCGGCGTCGTTTTGAGCGGGTGGAGTTCTTCATGCAACATGACCGTGAGTGGCAAGACAACACGTTCGGGCGCGACCGCCTGTGCGAGGCCACGGGAATCAACCGCCATTTGTTATTGCAATGCCTCCGGAGCCAAGGTTATAACAATTGCCACGACTACATCAATTCTTACCGTATCAGTGCATTGAAGCGCGGAGTGGCCGACGGCTCAATCGTCTCGGTGGCCGATTGTGTCGTTGTCGGTTTCGGCTCGTCCAAGACCGCCCGTATTTGCTTTGAGCGTATGGAAGGCATGAAGTTGGACGATTACCTGAAGAAAAGGTCTGCCCTCAACGCCAAGGCTTAGCATTGTGCTTGTTTCCTGTTTGGCAAAGTGCCGGGAAACAGAAATGTGGGGCGGGCCGGAACTGCGTTCCGTGCTGCGCCCCACACTTGCGTTATGGATAAAGTTCAGGTTTAGCCTTACCAGAGTCCTTCCCAGTGATTCCGGTTGGAACGGAATTCGCCTTCGAAGATTTCATCCTTTATTTCGATGTCGTTCCTGTCCCCGGTGCCCAGTGCGGATGTCGCGATAATTCCTGTTGTGTCCAATTTCACTATCCCCACAACGGGCGTGGTGTAAATGTTCTTTTTCATTTCGGTGTCTCCTGTTTTTATTTTACGATATGTTTTTTTCCGTTGATGAGGTAGATGCCTTTGGGCAGGCCGTCGGTAGTGGTGGCTTGGCTGCGCACCTTGATGCCGTTCAGGCTATAGATGTCGAAGGTTTGGCCGCCTTTCCCGGCTTCCACGTCGGAGATGCCGGTTCCGGTTCCCTCAAGGCGGATGCGCAGGGTATTCACTTCAGATCCGCTTACGGTGAAATAGGCTCCTGTGCTGCCCAGTGTACTGCCCTTTCCGCCGCGCATGATGTACTGTTCGCCTGCTTTCTCGGCTACGCCGTAAAGGCCTTCCATGTTCTTGCCTGCTTCATAGTTGCCGACGAAGGTCACGTTGCCGTGGGTTACGGAAGTGGGGACGGTTGCTTTGATTTCTGTGCTGATGTACAAGGGAGTGGCAGGTGCCTTTTCAAAATAAATGAGATAGGGCGTGTTGGCCATCATGCTTTCTGTTTTAGTGAAAGTGAGTGTAGTTCCGTCGCAAGCGGTGAAAGCTTGTACCTGTGTTGCACCTAATGTAGTGGGTGTAGTGTCGAATGGTAGGCATATCGTGTTCCAATTTGCCGCAAAATTACGGGAGAGAGTCACGTTGTAAAGCCCTCCTCCGGTCACTTCTAACGTTGTGGTGCCGTTTATGACAAGTTCTGGTGCGAAAGAGACTTTAATTATCTGTCCGATAGTGTTAGTCATGTCAATGTCGATGTCGGCTGTCATGTTGTCACCGTTTTTGGTGGCAGAGAGCACCACGGGGACATCCCCCAATTGCGGTCCGAGCCAACTTGTAACACCTTCTTTGTCTCCCTCTGTGATTTGTATGGTTTGGTTGGCGGTAAAGGAGTTCCCGTCTTCGCTTACGGTTAGGTTTTTCAATAAGATGTTACCTATGGGCATGGCATCTTCGCCTGCTCCCAATATGAAGTTGTCCAAGGCGAAGGAATAGGACGCGTCCGTATTCTTGATTAATCGGATAGTTGTAATCTGGGGATCTGCGGAATTACCGTTGATGGTCACGAGCAATGGATTGGTAAACTTGGTTTCCAGTACTGGCGTGAAAGAGACTTTAATGACCTGTCCGATAGTGCTAGTCATGTCAATGTCGATGTCGGCTGTCATGTTGTTTCCGTTTTTGGTGGCAGAGAGTACCACGGGGACATCCCCCAATTGCGGTCCGAGCCAACTTGTAACACCTTCTTTGTCTCCCTCTGTGATTTGTATGGTTTGGTTGGCGGTAAAGGAGTTCCCGTCTTCGCTTACGGTTAGGTTTTTCAATAAGATGTTACCTATGGGCATGGCATCTTCGCCTGCTCCCAATATGAAGTTGTCCAAGGCGAAGGAATAGGACGCGTCCGTATTCTTGATTAATCGGATAGTTGTGATTTGGGAATCTGCGGAATTGCCATTGACGGTCACGGTCAAGAAGCCGGAATAGTCGGTGCTTTCCAAGGGTATTTGTTCTTCTGCCTGCTTGAATTCCAACGTGTAAGTATGGAAGTTTTCTGTATTGGCACTGATGTCGTTCCCCTTCACCGTGATGGTAAGCTTGTGTGTTTCTTCATCGTAAGACTTCTCCACGATGGCGCCTATGCCGTCGGCTTTAGCGGAAAGTTTGCTTTCGTCGTAATCTGCCGTGATGGTATATTCGTATTTGTCTTTGCTGAAACCGTCGATGCTTTTGCCGTCGTACGAGAGTTCGGCTAATTGGGAATAGTACAAGTATTGCACGTCGTCCACTTCCAGTATGCTTTGGTCTTTGATGTTAGCACGCGTCCAATAATCGGCACTTGAAATGATGACATTCATTTTTTCAGGAATGGTGTTTTCTTGCCCTTTTTCGTAATTTAGCGGCACGATGATTTCTTGCCAGTCATTGTTTGTGGTAGTGGCGAATCCATAGTCGCATGACGCAATGAGCGTCCCGTTTGCCGTTCCACTCTCTTTTCCCATAACAACGCGGTCTACATCTTCTTTTATGTCGTTTGTTGTGTGTGACTTGATTCCTGAGCTGTAGGCCCCTTTCCACAGATAGGCGATTATGTGGGCGTTTTCATTTCCCTCTGTGGATGGCGTACGTTTGTACCATCCTCTGATGGCGTCAGGACGGAAAGTGAAATTCGTCCCGCCATATACGCCGCCATCGCAATCCGAAATAGTAGAAACGGCATAGACCCACGGGGTGCCAAATGTGATGAAAGCGGGTGCATTGCTACCTATAGTACCGACACCGACAAATTTATTGGTGAGAACCACGGATTTTGTTCCGTTTCTGCTTACACCTTGTGTTATGAGTTTTTCTTGTTTTTCTTGTGAAAAAAGGAAAGCCCAAACTTTTTGGTTTACGCTTGAACCGTTCCAATCCATTGGTTCGGTTCCCGGGCGTTGCCTGAAACCTTCGGCTCCACCGCTTTTTCCGCTTTTACTTGATTGGTAGGAACTACCGCAAACTTCTTTCCATGCTTCAAAACCTGTATTTGGGAGATATTGCGCTTGTATTCCGCAGCCAAATGTTGCCCCCAATAACAAAGTAAACAATCTCTTCATTCTTATCTATCTTTTTATAGTTTGTAAATAGCTGCTTTTAGTTCGTTTGGCCAATACAAAAGTAGGCAGAAAGGCCAAAAGGGCATATCCTGTTTTGGTAGGATTTTCGGCTTTTACGGTAGTAATTTCAGTAGAATCACGGGTTTACCGTTTTTGCCCGGAGGAATGGGGCAGGGTAAGAAGAGAAAGGGGGTAGGTGGGGCGTTGTGTCAAGATAACGAAAATCCGGATGCCATTGGCAGAAGGGAGCGAATCAATCTCAGGAGATTGAAAAATTGATCTCAGGAGAATGGAAAATCATTCTAAGCAGATTGATTTTTCGTTCTCCGCAGTTTTTCGAAGAAGGTCGTTGAGATTTGGGAAGTGTCTTGTATTCAGCTGTTTATATGACAAATGCCGATGGAGAACCCTCCATCGGCATTTGTCTTCTTTTTTTAGGGGAATCGCAGCCCGTTACTTTATTTTTTGATAACTTTCTTGCCGTCTACAATATAAATGCCTTTCTGCAATCCGTCGAGGGCATGGGCTTTTTCCACATTGCCCTTCACGAGAATGCCTTGCAGAGTGTAGACGTTTGTCGTTTGCATTTGCTTTTCAGACTGGGCAGAATGAATGGAAGAACCAAAATCGTCCGTGCCGAATACGACGTGGATAGTTTGTCCGAGCAAGACCATTTCAATGTCGATTGTAGTGTAGAATTTGTCATCGGAAATTTTACCTACCATTTGTAGGGGCACATCGCCTAACATAGGACCGAGCCACATGCCTTCAATAGGTATGTCTCCGGCCTCGATTTGTATGGTCTGGTTCGTGGTGAATGTGTTATACAATCCAGAAGCTGTCAACGGGATTTCATTCACCTTGATTGTCCCTACATACATCATGTCTTCTCCTGCGCTAAGACAGAAGTTGGGAAGTGTAATGTTCATGATGCCGTCTTTGGGGGTCTCTACCGTGATTTTAGTAGTTTGTTCAGGACTGGATTCACCGTTAATGGTGACAACGAGTTTGTCTGTGTACTCTTTAGATGCCTTGCTTCCTGTTGAAGCAGCGTTCATGGCGTACCCTTGCGTGAGGCTTGCACAAAATAATAATAAGGTAAATAACTTCTTCATATTCATATTTTTTTAAGTGATCAATAATAATAAGCCATTCCGAAAGTGGCATAGAGTGGGAAGAGTGAGAACGTGACGGTTTCAAAGTCGCTTTTGAACACATCGTTCATACCCCAGTCCAACAGTCCAAAGACGTTGAGATGCTTCTTTATACGGAAGTCGGCACAGAATTCCATCCCCCAAGAAAAATGGCGCATGTTGTCGCTGAAGTCGTAAGAAGCCGGATTGTCGGTACCGATGGTTATCTTTTGTCCCACGGGTGAGCCTTCGCGCAAATAGCCGTCGAAGACTTCGCCATCGAAGTCACGATAAATCCAATAGCTGACGTAAGGGCCGAGATTGAATGTCCATCTGGCTCCTACACGGTAGGTGGCCGTTACGGGAATCGTAAAGCCCGTCATGCGGGTCTCGGTAATGTCCGTCCCCGTGAAACGTCCTTCTACCACGTCTTCGCCCATCACGATGGCCATGTTGTAGTTTTTCACTTCAGCCCCCGTGCGCATGCCTTGCATGAAAAAACGAAGTCCGGCGGAAAGTCCCCATCTCGTATTGAAGTACTTATATCCGTCTATTCCTAAACTGAAACCGCCCTTCGGAGCGAATTCGTTGATTTTACGGATTTCCTTGGGAAGAGGAAGAGGAGTCGTTCCGCCTAGCACGAATCCGGCCCTGACGACATAGCCCATACCGTCGTGGTCGGATGTCGGTCCCCATTTCGCATAGTTGGCTTCCCGGTTCTCGCGGTTTTCCTTCATCAGTTCTTTGAGGTCTTGTGCCTGTAACGTGCCCATGGCTGATGACAGGGCAAAGATTAGGATATATTTCAGATGTTTCATGTTCTCTTCTTTATTATGGGTTATTCTTCACAAACCACTTTCACTTCATCTACCAGCAGCGTGCTTCCAACGGCGCCGCAGAAACTGGCTCCTTCGATGCTGGAAGTGAAGACGACAGCCAGGTTGTAGCCGTAAGCCTTTAGTAGTTTCTCGTTTACGTTGCCGCTATATTCAAAGGGGATGTCAAAGCGGGTCCATGTGTTGAAATCATGCACCGGATTTTGGATGCGTGCCAAAGCCACGATGTTAGGGTGGGTCAATACGTCATCGCCTTTCAGGGTGACAGGTTGCCCGTGCCCGTCCGTGTTCTTGTATAATACGGCATATAAGTCCGGTTCGTCAATGCGGTCTTCAATGATGGTGCCTTTTCTGTTCTGGAATTTTTCGCCTGGCTTGAATTTGTAATATCCTTCAAAGCGCAATGGTTTTTTGTTGAACGGCAGGCCGAAGCGCGTGGCGGCCATGGCATCTTTCAAGGCGTTGGCCACATCAAACGTCCCGATAAACAAGTTGCCTGCTGCGATGCGCATATTGACCATGACACCGAAAGGACCGGTGTCACACGTTTCGAGCTTGACGGATTGTCCGTTTATGGCATCCTTTGTCCACGGTATCGTAGGGAACTCGTCGGGTTTGGCTGACGAACGGCTGATGGCGTAACCCGGGTTGCCGGTAGCCCATTGGGGGACGTCGTTGCCGTGTGCCGATTTTTCGAACCACTCGTAATAACGTCCATTGGCTTCCATCTTAATGTTTTCAAAAGAAAGGTCGGTCTCTATGGGCTGTATGAGTGCAAACTTTACATGATAATCCCGGTGCCATTGCCGGTCTTCGGACATGACCCGGTAGCGTATGCCGCCGTGCGTGAAGTCTTGCACACTACCGTTTTCGGGTGTGATGGAGGCACCCGGAGTGAGCTTGAAGTTTATTTTCAACGCTTGCAACTGCGTGGAGTCTGTGAAGTCTTCGCGCAGATAAAACACGATGGACGTGTCGGACGACGCCACGTCCTTCACTGCGTCATTCGGGGTGAAGAACAAAGCCTCCTCGTCAGATGCGAGAACATAAGCCTCTTCTATATCACACTCAGAATTGGCGGGTTCGTTTTGTATGCAAGAGCTTAACGAAAAAGCGGCAAAAAGAGAAAGTCCGCATAAGATTTTCTTCATGAATATACAAGTCTTAGATTAAAACCAAGGCAAAGGTAATGAAAAAGGTTGGTTAAATCGCAAAAAACGGTATAAAGAGTTATTTTACCATTATTTCCTCTCGTGCGCAGGCAGACGAATAGAAAAGAAAACACCGATGAAATCGGATGTTTTTAATATAATCCTGGCAAATGCTGTCTTTTACCTGTTGTTCCGGCCTTCTTTGATTTTTGTTCTACCACGGCATGCAGGATTACGATGTCGGTTTGCGGGCGGTCGTGGGAGTCTGTCGCGGTGGATTGGATGTTTTCTACCACATTGAGCCCTTCTATGACTTCGCCGAATACGGTGTATCCTCCGTCTAACCCGGGTGTGCCTCCGGTGGTGAGGTATTCTTGCTCCATTTCCCTGTTGGTTTCAAAATCACCGTACACACCGCCTTTCAGCGCGGTCCAGGCAAAGGCCAGTTCCCGGGGGCGGTATTTCTTTCCCCATACGATGTAAAATTGCGACCCGTTGCTTAGGCGGTCCGGGTTGTTTGCGTCATTTTCGCGCGCCATGGCCACCGCTCCTCTTTTATGGTATTGGAAAGGCAAGTCTATTTCGGGAGCCAACATATATCCCGGCCCTCCTTCTCCCAATATCTTTCCGCCCGGAGCCTGTTTGGAATTCGGGTCGCCTGCTTGAATGACGAAGTCTTTCACGACGCGGTGGAAGAGCGTTCCGTCGTAGAATCCTTCTGAAACTAATTTGAGGAAATTATCCCGGTGGACCGGTGTTTCGTCGTTCAGCGCGATACGAATGTTGCCCATTGCGGTTTCCAATCGTACAATCGAACGTTTTTCGCGGATTTTCCCTTGGGTGTGAAATGCGGTTGTTCCTATTAGGAATACCAATAACAAGAGTTTTTTCATAAGGTTTCAGTCTAACTGTGGGCAAAGATAGTAAAAACTATTTCTGCCGGGAAAAAAATCGCTCTTTTTCTTGCAGATGCCTCGCGTTCTTTCTTCATGGAGTTATTAACAGCATGTCGATAAATATTTTATTATAATAAGGTGTATGTGTCTATGAAAATTCGTACCTTTGACCTCGCGTAATGTAAAATATTGATGGAAGAAGCAGTTTATCACGTCCCTGTCTTGTTGAAAGAATGTGTAGACGGTCTGGTGGTCAATCCTGCCGGGGTATATGCCGATGTCACTTTCGGAGGAGGAGGGCACAGCCGGGCGATTGTGTCCCGACTGGATACGGCCGGGCATTTGTATAGTTTTGACCAAGACGAAGATGCCGAGGCGAATATCGTTGCTGACGGACGTTTTACGTTTGTCCGGAGCAATTTCCGGTACCTGAAGAACTGGATGCGCTATTACGGCGTGGGAGAGTTGGACGGCCTGCTGGCTGATTTGGGCGTGTCGAGCCACCATTTCGATGATGCGGAACGGGGCTTCTCGTTTCGTTTCGACGGGAGGTTGGACATGCGGATGAACCAGCGGGCGCAGTTGACAGCGGCGGATGTGTTGAATGATTACGCGGAAGAGCGGTTGGCCGACATTTTCTACCTGTACGGCGAATTGAAGAATGCCCGTAAATTAGCCTCATGGGTGGTGAAAGCCCGTATGCACAGGAGGATGGAGACGACGGAAGAGTTCATGGAGGTCGTAAAGCCTTTGTTTGAGCGTGACCGGGAGAAGAAAGAATTGGCTAAGGTGTTCCAGGCTTTGCGTATAGAAGTGAACCAGGAGATGGACGCCTTGAAGGAGATGTTGACGGCTGCGGTCGAATTGCTCCGCCCGGGAGGCCGCTTGGTGGTGTTGACCTATCATTCTTTGGAGGACCGGATGGTGAAGAATTTAGTCAAAACCGGAAATGTGGAGGGCAAGCGGATACAGGATTTCTATGGCAATGTGGATTGTCCGCTCAGGGCTGTCCATAATAAAGTGATAGTGCCGGGAGAAGAGGAGCAGCGTGCGAATCCCCGTAGCCGCAGTGCCAAGTTGAGAATCGCGGAAAAGAAATAAAGGATGAAGGAAGAACTGGATTTGGAAGAAAAAACGGACGTGGAACTCGTCGGTGTGCCCACGGAGGAAGCTGCCGGAAGTCCCGGAGCAGAGGAGGCCGAGCCGGGCGGGGGGCTGTCCGAGGGGGATGGCGTGGTGCCGGGCGACGAGGAAAAGGCAGGGCCGGGTGAACTGTCTCCTATCAAGGCTTTCACGGAGAGTGAGGGCGTGGACCAACGTCCTAACGTGTCTTTACGCGAGATATTGGGTGGGGATATCCTTACGGCCGGGTGGTTGCGTCGCCAGATGGGATTGATTTTACTCTGTACGTTTTTTGCCATCATTTATATCACGAACCGTTATTCCGCAGAGCAGGAGATGATTGAGATTGAAAAGTTGAAGACGGAATTGACGGAGGTGAGATACCGTGCGCTGACCCGTTCTAGCGAGTTGACCGTAAAGACACGGCAAAGCCAGATAGAAAAAAGTTTGAGACAGACTCCGGACAGCGTGCTGCAAAGTCCGAAAGAACCTCCTTTTTTGATTAAATCCCAAAACGAGGAAGAAGAATGAACTTCGACAATAAAAAGATAATGCCCCGTTTCTTCGTGGTCATCGTACTGATGAGCTTGGGCGGTTTGTATATATTGGGCAATGCGGCCTACCTGATGTTCGTGGAGAGCGAGTATTGGACGCAGGTGAGCCGTAAACTGGTAAAAGAGAATGTGCCCATTCCTGCCAAGCGTGGAAACATCCTTTCGGCAGACGGGCAGATTATGGCCAGCTCCTTGCCGGAATATAAGATCTATATGGATTATGTCGCGTCGGACAAGAATCCGGAGACGGCCAAGGAACTGCAGGCTTGGAGGGACAGCGTGTTGATGGCCGACTTGGATTCCATTTCCCGGGGGTTGAGTAAAATCTTTCCCGATAAAACCGCCGGATATTTCAAGAAACGGCTGAAAAAGGGAAAAAAGTTGAGACGGAGGAACTGGCAGATATACGGTCGGCGAATCTCTTATATCCAGTATAAGGAGTGCAAGAAACTGCCGTTGTTCCGTGAGTCTCCTTTCAAGGGCGGGTTCTATGCAGAGGAATTCAATCAACGAAAGAAGCCTTACGGCTCATTGGCCACGCGTACGTTGGGGGCTTTGTATGCCAGTAAGGATTCGGCGCGTTACGGCCTGGAGCTTTCCTACGACTCCATTTTGAGGGGCAAGGAAGGCGTGTCCCATCGTGCCAAGGTGCGTAACAAGTGGTTGAGTCTGGTGGATGCCCCTCCGGTGGATGGTAATGATATTGAAACGACCATCGATGTGTCCATGCAGGATGCGGCGGAAAAGGCGTTGTTGAAACAGTTGAAAAACATCAATGGCGACGTGGGCGTGGTAGTGCTGATGGAGGTGGCCACGGGAGATGTGAAGGCCATTGTGAACATGACGAAATGTGCGGATGGCGAGTATCGCGAGGTAAAGAACAACGCCGTGTCTGACTTAATGGAGCCCGGTTCTACTTTTAAGACCGCGTCCATCATGGTGGCACTGGAGGACGGAAAGATTTCGAAGAATGATTTCGTAGACACCGGTAACGGACAGTGGGAGATGCACGGGCGGGTGATGAAGGATCACAACTGGCGGCGTGGCGGTTACGGAAGAATCAGTGTGCCTGAAGTGCTGATGTATTCTTCCAATATCGGGGTCAGCCGCTTGATAGACGACAACTATAAAGACCATCCGGAAAAATTCGTGGACGGGCTGTATCGTGAAGGAGTGGGCATTCCCCTGAATATACCTTTGATGGGAAGCGGAGAGCCGCGGGTGCGCCGCCCGAGGAAGGACGGCAGCAATTGGTCGAAGACGGCCTTGCCGTGGATGAGCATCGGGTATGAGACCCAGATACCGCCGATAGCCACATTGACTTTCTATAATGCCATAGCCAACGGTGGAAAGATGGTACGTCCGCGTTTTGTAAAAGCCGTCCGGAAGAATGGCGAAATCGTGCGCGAATTCCCGGTGGAAGTCATCAAAGAGCGGATATGCTCTCCGAAGACCCTGAACGACATTCAGGAAATACTGGAAATGGTAGTAAGTAAGGGACTGGGCAAGAAAGCCGGATGCAAGGATTTCAAGGTGTCGGGGAAAACCGGTACGGCACAAGTGGCCCAAGGCAAGGGCGGCTATCATGGAGGCCGGATGAAATATCTTATCAGTTTCTGCGGCTATTATCCTTCAGACCGGCCGAAATACAGTTGCATCGTCGCGATACAAAAGTCTGGCCTGCCTGCTTCGGGAGGGGGGCATTGCGGTCCGGTGTTCAGCGAGATTGCCCAAAGCGTCATGGCGAAAGGGGTATATCGCGATGTGTCGGAAGCATCAGATTCGGCTTCCGTCTTCGTCCCGGATGTGTTGGACGGTGACTTGAATGCCACGCGGGCAGTACTGAAAGAACTGGATATTCCTTTTAAACAAGACTGGAGCACGGACAAAGGTGGAAAGAGCGTTTGGGGGAAAGCGGTGAACAGCGGGAATGCCGTGACGTTGCGCGGTGACAATACGCCGATGGAAATCGTACCGGACGTGAAAGGCATGGGGGCGAAAGACGCCGTGTATATGTTGGAGAGCCGGGGATTGAAAGTGAAATTGGAAGGCGTGGGGCGTGTGGTTTCGCAGAGCATCCCGCCGTACGTCAAATATAAGAAAGGGCAAACCATACAGATTAAATTAAAAAGATAAGAGGGAAGCATGATGATGGAGTTGGATATTTTGCTGAAAAGCGTGAGTGTCGTACGGGTCGAAGGCGATACCGCACGGAACATTACGGGAATCAATATGGATTCCCGGCTTGTGCAGCCGGGCGATTTGTTTGTCGCCGTCAAAGGGACGCAGGCCGACGGTCACGCTTATATCGGCAAGGCGATAGAGAAAGGAGCCGTGGCCGTAGTGTGCGAAGCATGGCCGGAGGTGCAGGCTGAGGGGGTGACGTACGTACAAGTGAAGGATTCCGAAAGTGCGGTGGGGCGGTTGGCTACGGTGTTTTACGGTGACCCGACCTCCAAATTGCAACTTGTCGGAGTGACCGGTACGAACGGGAAAACTACGATTGCCACCTTATTATATAATATGTTCCGGGTGTTCGGTTATAAGTGCGGACTTTGTTCCACGGTTTGCAACTATATAGATGACGAGGCTGTCCCGACAGAGCATACCACGCCAGACCCGATTACGTTGAACCGTTTGTTGGGGCGTATGGCAGACGAAGGATGCAAATATGCTTTCATGGAAGTCAGTTCGCATGCCGTGGCCCAGCACCGTATCGCAGGTCTGAAGTTCGCAGGAGGTATTTTTACGAACCTTACGCGCGACCATCTGGATTACCATAAGACATTCGAGAACTACCGCGATGCCAAGAAGGCATTTTTCGACGGTTTGCCCAAGGGGGCTTTTGCCGTGACGAATGTTGACGACCGTAACGGAATGATCATGGTGCAGAACACAAAGGCCGTCGTGAAGACTTATTCTTTGCGTGCGGCTGCCGATTTCAAGGCAAAGGTGTTGGAAGAGTCGTTTGAAGGAATGTGTTTGGATGTCAATGGCAAAGAGGTGAGTGTCCCTTTCATAGGCCGTTTCAATGTGTCCAACTTGTTAGCTGTGTACGCTGCAGCCGTTTGTATGGGGCGCGGGGCTGAGGACGTTTTGGTAGCCCTTAGTACATTGCGCCCGGTGAACGGACGTTTCGAGACGATTCGTTCTCGGGAGGGAGTGACAGCCATTGTCGATTACGCCCATACGCCGGATGCGTTGGTCAATGTGTTGTCGACCGTGAACGAAATACTGAAACGGCGCGGCGAAGTCATTACGGTCTGCGGTGCCGGAGGCAACCGTGACAAGGGTAAGCGTCCGATTATGGCGCAGGAAGCGGTGAAAAACAGCGACAGGGTAATCATTACCAGTGACAATCCGCGTTTCGAAGAGCCGCAGGAAATTATCAACGATATGTTGGCCGGACTGGACAAGGAGCAAATGCGCAAGGTAATCTCCATTGTCGACCGTAAGGAGGCCATCCGTACGGCCTGCATGATGGCACGTCCCGGCGATGTGGTGTTGGTGGCCGGGAAGGGGCATGAAGATTACCAGGAGGTGAAAGGCGTGAAGCATCATTTTGACGACCATGAGGTAATAAAAGGAGTATTTGGCATTTAACCGTTGCGCGCATGTTGTATTATTTGTTTCGATTTTTAGGAGAGTACGGGATTCCCGGTTCGCACATGTGGACCTACATCTCTTTCCGGGCTTTGCTGACCTTGATTCTGTCGTTGGTCATTTCCGTCTGGTTCGGGGAATACTTCATCAAATGGATGAAACGCCACAACGTGAGTGAGGCGCAACGCGATGCTTCCATAGATCCCTATGGTGTGGAGAAGAAGGGTGTGCCCACGATGGGCGGTGTCATTATCATTGTGTCCATCATCATCCCCTGTTTGCTTTTCGGGCGTTTGCGTAACATCTATATGATACTGATGCTGATTACGACTGTGTGGTTGGGCGTTTTGGGGTTTGCGGACGACTATATCAAGATGAAAGTAAGCAAGGATGGTTTGCGCCCCATTTACAAGTTGGCGGGACAGACCCTTTTGGGACTTTTTGTCGGCCTGACATTGTGGCTTAGTCCCGACGCAGTGATCCGGGAGAATGTTTCGACACAGCGCTTGGGCAATACAGAAGTCGTTGTGCACAAAAGCGAGAAAGTGAAATCGACTATTACCACGATTCCGTTCGTGAAGGACAACAATTTGGATTATGCCGAGATGATGAGCTTTTGCGGAAAATACAAGACGGCTGCCGGGTGGTTCTTGTTTGTGGTCATGACGACCTTGGTCGTGGTAGCCGTGTCCAACGGGTCGAACCTGAACGACGGCATGGACGGCATGGCGGCGGGCAATTCGGCTATTATCGGTGTGGCGTTGGGCGTATTGGCCTACGTGTCCAGTCATATAGCCTTTGCCAGTTATCTGAATATCATGTATATACCCGGTTCGGAGGAACTGGTCATCTTCATCTGTGCTTTTGTCGGGGCATTGGTCGGTTTCTTGTGGTATAACGCCTATCCTGCCCAGATATTCATGGGGGATACGGGCAGTTTGTCCATTGGAGGCATCATTGCCGTGACGGCCATCATCATACATAAAGAATTGCTTATCCCCTTGATGTGTTTCGTGTTCCTGATGGAGAGCCTGAGTGTGATTCTGCAAGTGAACTATGCGAAATGGGGGAACCGGAAAGGACTGAAGTTAAGAGTGTTCAAGCGAGCCCCGATCCATGATACTTTCCGGGTGCGCCCGGGGCAGTTGGCCCCGGACGTGAAAGTGCTGTGCAACTGGCCTAAAGGATGTTGGTTAGAGTCGAAAGTTACGGTCCGTTTTTGGATTATCACGATCATCTTGGCGGCCATGACGATTATAACGTTAAAAATTAGATAAGGAAGAAGCTATGGGGAAAAGAATGGTAATATTGGGAGCGGCCGAAAGCGGCGTGGGTGCTGCAGTGCTGGCTCAGAAAAAAGGCTTTGATGTCTTTGTTTCCGATATGGGAAAAATCAAACCTCATTATGTAGACATGTTGGACCGTTACGGGATTGCGTGGGAAGACGGCGGCCATACGGAAGGATTAGTCCTGAATGCGGACGAGGTGATAAAAAGCCCGGGCATACCGGAAGATGCCCCGATGGTGTTGAAAGTGAAAGAGGCCGGTATCCCTATCATTTCGGAAATCGAGTTTGCTGGACGTTATACGCATGCCAAGATGATTTGCATTACGGGCAGCAACGGCAAGACTACCACGACATCCTTGATTTACCATATCTTCAAGAAAGCGGGTTACAATGTCGGGTTGGCCGGGAATATCGGCCAAAGCCTGGCCCTGCAGGTGGCCGAGAAAGATTATGACTACTATGTGATAGAACTGAGCAGTTTCCAGTTGGACAACATGTACCGTTTCCGGGCCAACATTGCCGTATTGCTCAACATCACGCCCGACCATCTGGACCGTTACGACCATTGCATGCAGAATTATGTGGATGCCAAAATGCGCATCTTGCAGAACCAGGAAGAGACGGATGCCTTCGTTTATTGGAATGACGACCCGATTATCCGGAAAGAATTGGAGAAATACCAAATCAAGGCCAAGAAGTGTCCGTTCTCCATCTTGAAGAAAGAAGGGATGATAGGTTATCTGGCCGACGGGCAATATGTGATAGAATACCCCACGCCGTTCAACATGGAACAGGAGTCATTGGCTTTGACCGGGAAGCACAATATGTATAACTCTTTGGCGGCAGGCATCACGGCCGACATTGCCGGGGTGAAGAACGAGGTGATTCGTCAGAGCCTGAGTGATTTTGAAGGCGTGGAACACCGCTTGGAGAAAGTGGTGCGTGTGCGTGGCGTGGATTATATCAACGATTCCAAGGCCACCAACGTGGATGCCTGTTGGTACGCATTGGAGAGCATGAAAACGCCCACGGTATTGATTTTGGGAGGAAAAGACAAAGGGAATGATTATGAGGCCATAGCCGAACTGGTGCGGAAAAAATGTGTGGGACTGGTGTTCCTTGGGGCAGACAACGGGAAACTGCATGCCTTTTTCGATTCATTCGGTATTCCCATTGCCGACACCCATAGCATGAAAGACTGCGTGGAGGCATGTTACAGAATGGCCCGTCCCGGCGATACCGTATTGTTGAGCCCTTGTTGTGCCAGCTTCGATTTATTCAAGAACATGGAAGACCGTGGCGAACAGTTCAAATCATTGGTAAGGGCGTTGTAAAGTAAGGGAGCGAAAGGATGGTCACACCTGTAAAAGTTTTAAAGAAGTGGAGCCTGTTCGAAGGTGACAAGGTCATTTGGATGATTTTGTTCTTCCTCGGCATGATATCCATCATAGAAGTGTATAGTGCCTCCAGTAATATGAGTTACAAGACAGGGTATTATTGGAAGCCGATTCTGCAGCATGCCTCATATTTCGTCGTAGGCGTGTTGGCCACGATTTTGGTGCATAAGATACCGTGCCGTTATTTTAAGTTGATACCTTTGGCCGGCATACCGTTGTCCGTATTCTTGCTTGGGATAGCCATGTTCACCACGAAGGTGAACAACGCGAGCCGATGGCTTGAGGTGGGCGGTATCGGTTTTCAGCCTTCCGAGATAGCCAAAGGCGTATTGATAGCCACGACAGCCATGATTCTTTCGAGCATGCGTGACGAGGCCGGTGCGCAACGTCGTGCGTTCAAGTGGATTATGGGCGTTTCGATGGTAATCTGTGCGCTGATTGTCCCCGAAAACTTCTCTACGGCCGCCATGACTTTCCTGGTCATTCTGGTGATGATGTTCATAGGCGGGATACCTTGGAAACAGTTGGGCACCTTATTGGGCATTATCGTTATTGCCGGAGCCGGTTTGTTCTCATTTTTGCGTTTTGCACCGGACTCTACGACAGAATCCATGAGCGAATGGCCCGGCTTGCACCGTTTGCCTACGTGGGCCAGTCGTGTACGCGGGCATGGGAATATACCGGAGGATGCGGCGGATTACGACCTGACCAAGAATCCGCAGGTGACGCATGCCAAGATAGCCATTGCCACATGTAATGTGATAGGCCGGGGGCCGGGAAATTCCGTGGAACGCGATTTCCTGCCACAGTCGTTTTCCGACTTTATTTATGCCATCGTCATAGAGGAACTCGGATTGGGCGGCGGAGCTTTCGTCATGTTCCTGTATATCGTGTTGCTCTTCCGGTCGGCCAGGATAGCCAGCCGGTGCGAGCGGAACTTCCCGGCTTTCCTTGTGATGGGGCTATCGTTGATGCTCGTCACGCAAGCCATGATTAATATGGCAGTGGCCGTCGGGGTCTTTCCGGTGACGGGGCAACCCTTGCCGCTAATCAGTAAAGGGGGTACCTCCACTTTGATTAATTGCGTGTATATGGGAGTCATCCTGAGCGTAAGCCGTTCGGCCAAGAAAAAGCCCCAGGTAACGGAAGAAACTGAAGATTGAAGAAAGATTCGTATGAGGGACGGTAATGTTCCCGGGAAGGGAACGGACTTTCCTTTATGTCATGATTTATGATTCTCCATCCGCTGCTTGCCCTTTGTGGAAGGCTTGTGGGTAGTTTCGTGTATAGAAGGCTTGTTTTCAAGAAGTTATATTCTTTGAATTTATTGCCGTAGATTGGAAAACCGGTCTCAGGAGATTGAAAAATCGTTCGACTGAGAATGAAAAATCATTTGGCGCAGATTGAAAAAACGTTTGCCGCAAGTGGATGAGAGAATGGGCTGAATCAAATGATTTTGTAAGGAATAATTCTTATCCGGAATAAAATAAGGAAGAAAAAAGGATAGAAATACCGGATTTATTATTATTTTTGCTGATAAAATTCAGTTTCATGAGAGAAGAGTTAAGGATTATCGTGAGCGGAGGAGGAACGGGCGGACATATATTCCCTGCCGTGTCCATTGCGAATGCCATCAAATCGCAGCATCCGGAAGCCGAGATATTGTTCGTCGGAGCCGAGGGGCGGATGGAGATGCAGCGTGTTCCGGCTGCCGGTTATCCTATCAAGGCATTGCCGATTTGCGGTTTCGACCGCAAGCATTTGCTGAAAAATATTGCCGTGCTTTTCAAGATTTGGAAAAGCCGGAGAATGGCGAGGAAGATTATCAGTGATTTCAGGCCGATGGCGGCCGTGGGAGTGGGAGGATATGCCAGTGGTCCCACGTTGAATGTGGCCGGGGCAATGGGAATCCCCACATTGATACAGGAGCAGAATTCGTATGCCGGAGTGACCAATAAGTTGTTGGCCAAGCGGGCCGATAAGATTTGTGTGGCTTACGACGGAATGGAGCGTTTTTTCCCGAAAGAGAAAATCATCCTGACGGGAAATCCTGTCCGTCAAGGTTTGTTGGAAAATACCAAAAGCCGTGAAGAGGCTTTGGCGGATTTCGGCTTGTTGCCGGGGCTGAAAACGGTGCTCCTGATAGGCGGCAGCTTGGGGGCGCGTACTTTGAACGAGAGCGTGCTCGCTAATCTTACGGCTATTTCGGCTTCCGGTGTGCAGTTTATCTGGCAGACGGGAGGTTATTATTTTGCCCATATACAGGAACAGTTGAAACTGAAAGGGCAGCCCGACAATCTGTTCGTGACGGATTTCATCGCCAAGATGGAGGACGCATACGCGGCTGCCGATGTGGTCATTTCAAGGGCCGGGGCCAGTAGCATTTCGGAATTGTGCCTGTTGGGCAAGCCGGCCATATTGGTGCCTTCGCCGAACGTGGCCGAGGACCACCAGACTAAAAACGCGTTGGCTTTGGTCTACAAACAAGCCGCGCTTTACGTCAAAGATGACGAGGCCGTGGACAAATTAATCGGATTGGCCCTGAATGTCATCCGGGATGCGGACAAATTGTCTGCATTGGGCCGGAATATCAAAGCCATGGCCTTTACGGACTCTGCTGACCGCATTGCGGAAGAGGTTTGTAAACTCGCCGTGGCATATAGGGAAAACCGCGATTAAGCGAGCGCGGAGGCAAGCTTGCTTGCCTCTGCCGAGCGGGAGCGGTTTATTTAAAGGAAGAAGTAGAAGATGGAAATGAACGCGATAAAAGCTGTGTATTTCGTAGGAATAGGGGGAATCGGCATGAGTGCCATAGCCCGTTATTTCCTGCAGAAAGGGCTTTGTGTGGGAGGTTACGACCGCACGCCTTCCGAACTCACGCGGAAGTTGCAGGAAGAGGGTGCCCGGATTCACTATGAAGAGGATGTGGAACAGATTCCTTCCGCTTGTCGGGACAAGGACGCTTGCCTGGTGGTTTATACACCGGCCATCCCCTGCGAGCATGCCGAGTTGGCCTATTTCAAGGCGAACGGATTCGAGATAGAGAAACGTGCGCAGGTGTTGGGCGCGTTGACGCGTGCCCATAAAGGACTTTGTGTGGCCGGGACGCACGGGAAAACCACCACATCGTCCATGGCGGCCCATATCCTGCACCAGAGCCACGTGGACTGCAATGCCTTTTTGGGTGGCATCACCAAGAATTACGGTACGAATTACATTCTTTCTCCGAAGAGCGACTACGTGGTCATTGAAGCCGACGAGTTCGACCGTTCTTTTCATTGGCTGACGCCATACGCGTCTGTGATTACAGCCACCGATCCCGACCACTTGGATATCTACGGGACGAAAGAGGCCTATTTGGAAAGCTTCAGAAAATATACTTCCTTGATTCGTCCGGGAGGTTTTTTGGTCCTGCACGAGGGGCTGGAGATGCAGCCGGATGTACAAGAGGGGGTGATGACCTATTCTTATAGTCGCGGGCACGGGGATTTCCATGCGGAGAACATCCGTATCGGTGACGGTGAAATATATTTTGATTTTATCTCTCCGTTAGGGCATATCAAGGATGTGCAGTTGGGCGTTCCCGTAAGCATCAATATCGAGAACGGGATAGCGGCCATGGCCTTGGCGCAAATCAGCGGCGTGACACCGGAAGAGATAAAGCAAGGCATGGCTTCGTTCAGAGGAGTGGACCGGCGTTTCGATTTCCGCTTGAAGAGCGATAAGGCCGTTTTCCTGACGGACTATGCCCATCATCCGGCCGAGATACGCCAAAGCGTGATATCTGTCCGCGAACTGTACCGGGGAAAGAAGATTGCAGCGATATTCCAACCTCATCTTTATACGCGTACACGTGATTTTTATAAGGAGTTTGCCGGGAGCCTCTCGCTGTTGGACGAGGTGATTCTTACGGATATTTATCCTGCCCGTGAAGCGCCTATCCCGGGCGTGACGAGCCGGCTGATATACGACCGTTTGGCTCCTACGGTGAAGAAATGCCTGTGCCGGAAGGAAGACGTGCCGGAAATAGTGCGGCAGTCGGATGCGGATGTGTTTATATTGTTGGGAGCCGGAGATTTGGAATCCTATGCTCCGCAGATTACGGAGGTATTGGAAGAGAGATGATTAAGAAGTTGGCCATTATATTGTTTTTGGTGGGACTGTTTTGCTATTTTATCGCAGCAGTCACGGTGCTGAACAAACCCAAGGAAGGGCTTGTGTGCAATGGCGTGGAGGTTGTGGTCGAAGACAGTCTGCGGACCGGTTTCATCCAGTCGGGAGAAGTGTTGAGGCTGTTGGAAAGCCGCAAATGCAACCCGACGGGACAAAAAATGGACGAGGTGATGTTGAGCCGGATAGAAGAGGCTTTGCGGAAGAATCCTTATATCGAGGACGTAACAAGCTATAAGACGCCCGGCGGGAAGGTATGTGTGCGCATCAAGCAACGTCTTCCTATATTGCATGTCATGTCTTCCGACGGACAGGATTACTATCTGGACCGTGCGGGCCGGCAGATGCCGAAATCCTCCTACTACGCTGATTTGGTCGTGGCGACCGGGGATATCACACCGCAGTATGCCCGGCAGAATCTGACTCGTCTGGGAAGGCTGATACAAGATAACCCGTTCTGGAACCACCAAATCCAACAGATTCATGTGTTGGAGAATGGCGAGGTGGAATTAGTGCCCCGGGTAGGGGAACATACGATCCTTTTGGGGCGTCCCACGAATGTGGAAGACAAACTGGGCAGGATGAAAGAATTTTATACGGAAGGACTGAACAAGGTGGGATGGAATAAGTACTCCCAGATCAGCCTGAAGTATAACAATCAAATTATTTGCAAGAAAAATAAGAAATGATATGGCTGTAGAGAAAGAAATCATTGTAGCGATAGAATTCGGTTCCTCGAAGATACGGGGTGTGGCCGGGTGCAAGAATATAGACGGCAGTGTGCAGGTGTTGGATATCGAACAGGTAGATGCACGGAACTGTATCCGCAAGGGTGTGGTATATAATATAGACAAGACCGTGATGTGTTTGAAACACATTGTCGACAAGATGGAGAATGCGTTGGAAATGCGCGTGCGTAAGGTCTTTGTCGGAATAGGAGGTCAGTCGTTGCGGACGAAGAAGAACACGGTGTCACGTCAGTTTGCCACAAAAACCGTGGTATCGCAAGAGTTGGTGGATTCTTTGCTCAAGACCAACAGGAATACGGTATATGCCGGCTATGAAATACTGGAAGTGGTTCCGCAGGAATACCATGTCGGTTTGGATACTACGGTGGATCCGGTCGGGGTCCTGAGCAGCCAGATAGACGGAAACTATCTGAATATCATTGCCAAAACGGAAATTAAAGAATATATTCTGAAATGTGTGGAGGCGGTCGGGCTTGACGTGGCCGGCATGTTTGTGGCACCGATGGCTTTAGCCGGCTGCGTGCTGACGGATACGGAGAAGCGTTCGGGCTGTGCTCTTGTGGATTTCGGTTACGGAACGACTACTGTCGCAGTATATAAAGGCAACTTGTTGCGCCATCTGGCAGTGATACCGTTAGGAGGAAATAATATCACTCAGGATCTTTGCAGCCTGCAAATTGATGAGGACGAAGCGGAGGGACTGAAGATGAAATACGGGTCGGCTTATTCCGATCTGAGCAGTGAAGAACTGGCCAAGAATCTTCTGGTGAACAACGGTCGTACGATTGAGGAGCGTTTGTTGGTGGACATTGTAGAGGCTCGTGAGGAAGAAATCTTGAGCAATGTGGCAGCACAGATTCGTAACAGCGGCTATCAGGATAAGTTGTTGGCCGGAATTGTCATTTCGGGTGCGGCATCCAATGTGAAGAACCTTGATAAAGCGGCAGCAGCCCGTCTTCATCCGGATAAAACGCGTTTTGCGCGTATTGTACCTTTTGCCTTACAAGCTGTTCATGCCGAGCAGGTTGTGAAGGACGGTTCTTTGAATACTTTGTTAGCGTTGATGAACGAAGGAAACCAGAATTGCGTGGAACCCAAGGTCGTAATGAAGGAGGAAGTGCCCGAGGAGGTTGCAGAAGAACAGGAAATGCCGCAAACGGCTCCCGGTTTTGTTCCGGTAGAGGAAACGCATAAGGACGTCTACGAAAGAGAGGAACCGAAAAGTAAAGGGGGGATTTGGAAGAAGTTTAAAGAGAAACTTGTGGATTTGACTAAAACGGTAACTGAAGAATAACATAGAAAAACAAAATAGATTATGCAAGAAGAAACAGACATACGGTTTAACTTCAAAACGAACAGCCCGAGCATCATTAAAGTGATCGGAGTTGGGGGAGGCGGAGGTAACGCCGTCAATCACATGTATAAGGAGGGTATCCATGATGTGAGTTTTGTGCTGTGCAATACCGACAATCAGGCTTTGAGCGACTCTCCTATCCCGACGCGTCTGCAATTGGGGACAGAAGGATTGGGGGCCGGAAACCGTCCCGAACGTGCTCGTCAGGCAGCCATGGAGAGTTTGGACGGTATAAAAGAAATGCTGAACGACGGAACCCGTATGGTCTTCATTACGGCCGGAATGGGAGGCGGTACCGGAACCGGTGCAGCTCCCGTGATAGCACAATGTGCCAAGGAAATGGGTATCCTGACGGTCGGTATCGTGACTATACCGTTCCGTTTCGAGGGATTGAAGAAAATAGACCAGGCATTGGACGGTGTGGAGGAAATATCCAAGCATGTCGATGCGTTGTTGGTTATCAATAATGAACGCTTGCGCGAGATTTATCCGGAGCTTACTGTGCTGAATGCTTTTGCCAAGGCAGACGATACGTTGTCCGTTGCCGCCAAGAGCATAGCCGAAATTATTACGGTACATGGCATTGTGAACCTCGACTTCCAGGATGTGACCACGGTGCTGAAAGACGGTGGCGTGGCCATCATGAGTACTGGATTCGGAGAGGGTGAAGGGCGTGTGCGCCAGGCCATTGAAAGTGCGCTTCATTCCCCGTTGCTCAATAACAACGACATATTCAACTCCAAGAAGGTGTTGCTGAGCATTTCGTTCTGCGATCAGGAAGAGAGCGACCAGTTGACCATGGAAGAAATGAACGAAGTGCATGAATTCATGAGTAAGTTCGGTGACGATGTGGAGACGAAGTTCGGACTGGCCACGGATGCTACGTTGGAGAAGAAGGTAAAGATCACGGTGTTGGCTACCGGATTCGGTCTGAAGAACGTGCCGGGCATGGATAATGTGATGGCCAAGCATGGCATTGAAGATGAAGAAGCGCGGGCTCAGAAAGAAGAAATAGCCGTAAAGAAAGCCGAACGCCGACGTGAGTTTTACACGCATGACATGAACCAAAGGGAAATCAAGCGCCCGCATCATCTTTATATTTTCGGAGAAGACGACTTGGATAACGACGATGTGATTTCCATGGTGGAAGATACGCCTACCTATAAGCGTAGCAAGGAAGTGTTGTCCAGTATCAAAAGCAAGACAGCCGGAATGGAGAACGCGGCCGATGGCATGGCGGCAGGAACTAATGGAGAGGAAAAGTCGATGATAGTGTTTTAGTATATAATAAGAAGAAATAAGATATGGCACTTTTTGAACAAATCAGTAAGGATATCGTAGTGGCCATGAAGGCCAAGGATAAAGTCGCGTTGGAGGCGTTGCGGAACATCAAGAAGTTTTTCTTGGAAGCCAAAACCGCTCCGGGAGCAAACGATGAGTTGACAGATGATGCGGCAATGAAAATTTTAGCTAAACTGGCCAAGCAGGGCAAGGACACTGCGGCTTTATACGTAGGGCAAGGACGTCAGGATCTGGCCGACGAAGAGTTGGCTCAGGTAGAAGTCATCAGCCGTTATCTGCCCAAGCAGCTCTCGGCAGAAGAACTGGAACAGGAAATCAAAGCCATTATTGCTGCCGTAGGCGCTACGAGTGCCAAGGATATGGGCAAAGTGATGGGCACAGCCACGAAACAGTTGGCAGGCAAAGCTGATGGTAAGGCTATCAGCTCCTTGGTAAGGCAATTATTAGCCTGACTGCTGAGGATAAACTCAACGAAAGCCGGATGTGACGATACGGGATAAAGGTAGAGTGCCATTCGGCTTTTGTTGATTATTGTCCGGTTCTGAAGGACGGGATATTGAAACGGAAATGAGAGCGGAACGGGGATTTCAAACCTTATATGTCTAATATTTCTTAAAATATTCAGCCTTTATCTTGGATACTGATAGTTTCATTCTATTTTTGCAAAATAGAAGTTAATTTTAAACGTAATGTGGGCGCATAGTTGGAAAAAGGTTAGTTTGTGGGTGCTATTGATGTCCTTTAGTTCCGTAAGCACTTCGGCTGTAGACCGCGTGTCCATCCGGGCTAAGGCAGATTCGGTAGGGCATGACGTGTCTTTTTCCGAATATACCCATGTCTACAAGACGAAGAGAGTCTCTTCGACTTATCCAATTAAGATTAAGATGAAGGGAGGTTCGTTGTTGGTTACGAGCCGACATTCCCAGATGCTTCCGGTGTATAAGGGTAATGGCGTATTTTACGGGTTGTTCCGACTGAACAAAGGGACAAACTGGATTAGTGGATTGCCGAAGGGGACTTATATCATTAACAACTCTAAAGTGACGGTATCGTGAGACTTCTTTACGAATATGGAAGATTGAGTTAAAGATGGAGGTTTGCTGTTGCAATGGAGACAAAGGAAAGAATCATGCCGGATAAAGCTGTGACATTAATCGATCTTGATGACATCATACGGACGCGTGCCGGAAAGAAAGCCAGATATATTCCCGGTTTTCTGATTAACGGGCTCAAACGTCTCATTCATCAGGATTTTATTAATGAGTATCTGCGTCAAGGTTATGTAGGTGTTGACTTTTGTGAACACACATTGGCTTATTTGGATGTGAAAGTAAAGGTGGACGGCTTGGAGAACATTTCCGATTTGTCCCGGAAATATACTTTTGTGTCCAACCATCCGTTGGGTGCCATAGACGGTGTGACTTTGGGAATGGTGCTCGGGCGTCATTACGACGGGAAGATTAAGTATCTGGTGAATGACCTTCTGATGAACCTGAAAGGATTGGCTCCCCTGTGTATACCTATCAATAAGTTGGGGAAGCAGGCGCGTAATTTCCCTCAAATGGTAGAGAATGCTTTTCGTTCTGATGACCAAGTCATCATGTTCCCGGCCGGCATTTGTTCGCGGCGTATGAAAGACGGCAGCATAAGGGACTTGGCATGGAGCAAGACATTTATCGTGAAAAGTGTGGCTGCCCGGCGGGATGTGGTGCCGATACATTTCATAGGGCAGAATTCCGACCGCTTTTATTCCATCGCGGGATGGTGCAAACGGTTGCATCTCAAGTTTAACCTGGCCATGCTGTTTTTACCCGATGAAATGTACCGCAGCAGGCATGGCGAGTATCGGGTCGTAATCGGAAAACCGATACCATGGAGCACGTTCGACAAGTCCAAAAGCCCCCAACAGTGGGCACAGGAAGTGAAGGAAAAAGTGTATAAGTTATAAAGAGAAGAAAACAGATTGATGATATGGAAGAAATCATAGCTCCGGTGAGTAAAGAGCTGCTGAAGGCAGAACTGACTGCGGATAAGAGGTTGCGTTATACGAACAAAAGCCACAATGAGATATATGTGGTGACGTGGCAGGATTCACCGAATGTACTTCGCGAAATCGGCCGTTTGCGTGAAATCGCTTTCCGGGCTGCCGGTGGAGGTACGGGGATGTCGCTCGATTTGGATGACTTCGACATGATGGAAGAACCCTATAAGCAGTTGATCGTATGGGACCCTGATGTAGAAGCAATTTTGGGAGGATACCGCTATTTGATTGGGGCAGACGTGAAGCTGCGTGAGGATGGGCAGCCCATATTGGCTACTTCCCACATGTTCCACTTCTCGGAAAACTTCATGAAGAATTATATGCCCTATACGATAGAGCTCGGACGTTCGTTCGTGACGTTGGAATACCAGAGTACGCGACAGGGTTCAAAAGGCTTGTTCACTTTGGACAACTTGTGGGACGGCTTGGGGGCATTGACGGTTTTAGTGCCTGACGTGCGCTATTATTTCGGTAAGATGACCATGTATCCGTCTTATGACCGTTATGGGCGTGATATGATTCTGTATTTTCTGAAAAAGCATTTCGAGGATAAGGACAGGCTGATAGTGCCGATTCATCCCTTGCAGTTGGAAGCCGATACGGAGGAATTGGGTAAATTGTTCGTTTACGAGGATTTCAAGGAAGACTATAAGATACTGAATTCGGAAGTGCGCAAGTTGGGTTATAATATCCCACCTTTGGTGAACGCCTACATGGGGTTGTCGCCCACGATGAAGATGTTCGGCACGGCTATCAACGACGAGTTTGGCGACGTGGAGGAGACCGGCATCCTGATTGCTGTGGACGAGATTCGGGAGGAAAAGCGCAGGCGGCACATTGAAACCTTCTCCGGACGCGGATAACGGGGGAGGCGGCATGAGGCTTCTCGGTTATACGAAAGGCAGGCTCATGCCATTGATTTTACGGTATAAGTCCAAGGCATACACGTCCGTCATGCCGGAGATGTAATCCAATACGGCCATGATGCGGTCGTAGAGCCGTTCGGCTCCGATGTCGTACTGTTGTGACACGCGGTTGATGAGTAACTGCGAATACGCTTTCTCAGGGTGGCATACCGCTTCTGTCATGAGTTCCAACAGCGTGGTGATAACCTGAAAACCGGCCAGTTCGATATCCACGACATCCTTGCTCCGGTAAATCTTGGCGTATGCCATGCTTTCGCAAGCTTTGTAAGCCTTTCGCGGCGTTTCGGAAATGTGGTCGATGAGGCAACCTTCAAGGGTGCCGGCCAGGATTTCTTCTTCATTGTCCAAAAACACCTTCACGCATTCACTTTCCAAGCAACCGATGACACAGGAACGCAGGTAGACGATTTGTTCGTTGATGTCACTGACGTATTGCAGGTTTTTCCGGATACTTTTCTGGCGTTCTTCCTCAAAGAAGCCCAACAATAAGCTTTGGGTCTCGTCCGTACTGAGGATTTTCAGTTTATGCGCATCCTCGATGTCCATAATCTCATAACAAATGTCATCGGCCGCTTCTACCAAATATACGAAGGGATGGCGCACATATCGCAGGCTGCCTTCTGCGCTGGTCTGGCGAGGGATGCCCAGTTCTTCGGCTATCCGTTGGTAGACGGGGATTTCGCTTTGAAAGAACCCGAATTTGGCATGTCCGCCGGCCAGGTTGGACGAAAAGGGGTATTTGACGATGGAAGCCAAGGTGGTGTAAGTCATGACAAACCCTCCGTCGCGCCGGCCTTTGAAGTGGTGGGTCAGCAACCTGAATGCGTTGGCGTTTCCTTCGAAATGAATCAGGTCGTTCCATTCCCGTTCGTTGAGCCGGTCCCCGTTCGTGGGGTCGCAGTAGGTTCTCAGCCAGTTGCCTTTGCCTTCGCTGAAGAACGTCCCTATGGCTCTTTCGCCCGAATGTCCGAAGGGCGGATTTCCCAAGTCATGTGCCAGGCAGGCGGCCGACACGATGGCACCGGCTTCGGTCAGATGGCTTCCATGCAGTTCCGGATGCTTCTGTAAGAGTGCCCGTGAGATGTCGTTGCCCAATGAACGTCCTACACTGGACACCTCCAGGCTGTGGGTCAGCCGGTTGTGGACGAACACACTTCCCGGGAGCGGAAACACTTGCGTTTTGTTCTGCAAACGTCTGAACGGTGCGGAGAATATAAGACGGTCATAATCGCGTTGGAATTCCGTGCGGTCGTCTTTCCGGACTTGGTGGTATTTTTCCAATCCCAACCGTTTGTTGGATATCAGTTGCTGCCAATTCATATTCATTCTTGTAGATTCTTCACAAAAGTAATTAAAAAGGTTGACATTCTCTCTTTTTCTCAAAAAATCAATGGCTGTGTTCCGGGAATTGGTTATTTTTGTACCTCAAAAACAATCATTTCTATATATAATGGAAGTACGTGTTATTAATAAATCGCATCATCCGCTACCTCAATATGCCACTTCGGACTCGGCAGGAATGGATCTTCGTGCCAATCTGGACAGCCCCATCGTGTTGAAACCTCTGGAGCGTTGCCTGGTGCCGACGGGACTCTATATCGCTTTGCCGCACGGGACGGAGGCACAAATCCGCCCTAGGAGCGGACTGGCCTTGAAAAAAGGAATAACCGTGTTGAACTCGCCGGGGACGATTGATGCGGACTACCGGGGGGAGATTTGTATCATTCTGGTTAATTTGTCATCCGAGCCGTTCGAGATACGGGACGGAGAGCGGATTGCGCAAATGGTTGTGGCAAGTTATGAGCAGGCCGGATGGAAGCCTGTGGAGAGTTTGGATGATACGGAAAGAGGTGCGGGTGGTTTCGGCCATTCGGGAGAAAAATAAAGTCAGTGAAGAAGGTTACAGTTTTGATATGCGGAGTTTGGGCCATGTTGTCAGTCTGTTTCACGTCTTGTGCGACGGGAGGGAAGACGCAAGGTATATCGGCCGAGGCACAACGCAGGTTTGATTATTATTATGCCGAGGCCGTGAAGAGCAAGTTGGCCGGGCGTTACGATGATTCTTTCGAGTTGTATAAACATTGTTTGGACATCAATCCCGATGCGGCCGAAGCGTTATACAATCTCGGATTGTATTATCTGGGGATGGATGACTCTGCCCGGTGCGCGTCGCATCTGTCCCGTGCGGTGGCTTTGGAACCGGATAATATATATTATAAGGAAGCCCTTGCGTCTTTTTATTTGCGTAACCGGAATGATGTGCAGGCCGTGCCTGTACTCGAAGATATGGTGCGGTGCAATCCGACCCGTTCGGATGTATTGGCGCAGTTGGTTAATATGTACATGAACCGTGAGCAATACCGCGAGGCGATTAGTGCGCTCGACCGCATAGAGACGCTTGAAGGCAAGAACCTGTCCATCAGCATGGAGAAGTTCCGGCTGTATCGTGAATTGAAAGAGGACGGTAAGGCCTTTGCCGAATTGGAAAGTCTGGCGCGCGAGAATCCTAACGATTTGGCTTATCGTGTATTAATCGGCGATCAATATCTGTTGCTGCAACAGCCGGACAAGGCTCTTGCCGTTTATGAGGAAGTCCGGAAGAAAGAGCCCGGGAACCAGGCTTTGCGCATGTCCATGCTCGATTATTATAAGCAGACGGGCCAAGATTCGCTTTATCAGACCCAGTTGGATGCAATCTTATATGGAAAAGAGACTGACGAACGGGCCAGGGTCATGCTCATGCGTAACTATATCGTAGACCAAGAGAATGCGCATGCCGACAGCACTTTGGTGTTAGCCGTTTTCGACCGCATCTTCGATGCTGTCCCTGAGACGGTGGATATGCTGACGCTTTATGCCTCCTATCTGCAAATGAAACATATAAATGGCCAGCTCGAACCGGCTTTGGAACGCATCCTGAAGCTTGAGCCGGACAATCAGGTGGCTTTGTACCAGTTGGTGCAACTGGCTGTCCATGCCAATGACTATCCGAAGGTGGCGGACATTTGTACGCGTGCCATCATGCATTACCCGGAACAATTACCCTATTATTTCTATTTGGGTTTTTCTTATTATCAGCTTGAACGTCAAGACAAGGCTTTGGATGTGTTCCGCAAAGGCGTGCGGCAGATCAAGCCGGATACGGACCACGGCATAGTGGCCGATATGTATTCCATCATGGGCGACTTGTACTACAGCAACGGACTGAAAGACTCGGCTTTCATCGCATACGACTCTTGTCTGGTGTACAACCCGGAGAATGTCGGTTGCCTGAATAATTACGCTTATTATCTCTCGTTGGAAAAAAAGGATTTGGACAAGGCAGAAGAAATGAGCCACCGCACGATTGTGGCGGAACCGGGAAACAAGACCTATATCGACACTTATGCCTGGATTCTTTTTATCAAGGGGAAGTATGCTGAGGCCAAGCTTTATATGGACCGTGTCCTTGTAGGGGACATCGGGAAAGACGAAGAAGTGTCCGGAGGAGTCTTGGAGCATGCCGGGGATATTTATGCACAATGCGGCGACATGGAGGGTGCCTTGAAGTATTGGAAGATGGCACAGGAAAAAGGGGGTGATGTTTCCCGGCTTTTGAAAAAGAAGATCCAAATGAAAAAGTATATTGAAGAATGAAGAGAATGAATTTCGTATGGGGTGTCCTGGTTGCCGTTTTTGTATTGTGTCTGTCGGCTTGCCGTTCCACTAAAAACATAACGCAGACGGAGCCGCATGATGATGGTGGTGCCGTGGAGTGGGTAGACAAGATGGCGTTGTCCGGTTTGAAGGAGGGGACTGTCACTTCGAAAATGAACCTTGACTTGAATTTGGGCGGGAAATCTTTGTCGGTGGGCGGAAGCTGTAACTTGAAACGGGATGAGGTGATCCAACTTTCGCTTGTGGCCATGGGCTTTATGGAAGTAGGACGTCTGGAATTTACGCCCCAATACATGATGATGGTCAACCGGATGGGAAGGGAATACGTAAAGGTGGATTACGCGGACGTGCCTTATTTGCAGCAGGCCGGTGTGGATTTCTATACGTTGCAGGCTTTGTTTTGGAACGATGTGTTTGTGCCGGGACAGGAAGGCCGTTGGCAAGAGCGGGACTTTACCATCTCGAAGAATCAGGAAAGTACGATTCTGACCTCGAATAGCGGTTCGTTGTTGCAATGCCAGTTCGTGGTCGACTTGCTGACCGGGTTGATTCGCAATACGTCCATTGCCGTTACAGGTCAAGGTTCCGTGCCCCGTCTGAACTGGACGTATCAGCATTTTGCGAGTGTGGAGCAAAAAAGTTTTCCCGACAAGATGCAATTATCCGTCACGGGAGCGGGGAAAGACCTGACGGCTGTCTTTTCGCTGAGCAATTTGAAATGGAATGCGAAAAGCATCGAGTTGACTCCGGAACCGGGCGGAAAATACAAGAGGGTCAGTCCCGACCTTATTTTAAAACAACTGATAAAATGAAATGTAGGTTGGTCATGTTTTTTACGGTATGGATGCTCGTGTCCGGCGGAGGAACGTTGGAGGCGCAGACCAATCGTAAGATAAAGGCACTGCAAACTCAGAAGAAAGAAATACAGAAGGGCTTGACCCGTTCCCGGAAAGAACTGAAAACGACGGAGAAAACCGTAGCCACCAAGCTGCGTGACATCAGCATGATAGCCAACCGGTTGGAGGCACGACAACGTTATATCGACACGATGGAGGTGCAGTTGAAAAAGGTCAGCGACCAGGTAAATGCACTGGAACGGAAGGTGGAGCGTACGGCAGCCGAATTGGAAACAAAGAAGGCCGATTATGCCAGAGCCTTGCGTTATGCACGGGCTTGCAAGTCGGTGGGGAGTCCTTTGCTTTTCGTGCTTTCCACCCGTTCTGTGACTCAGATGTACCGTCGTTCGCGTTATGCCCGGGAATATGCCAATTATCAGCGTACGTTGGCTGAGCAAATTGTACGTAAGCAGGACGATTTGTTGGCGCAGAAGAACGAATTATTGGGTGTGAAAGCCGAGAAAAACCGTTTGATTGCCGAATGCGAACAGCAAAAGGCTTTGTTGCAAAAGCAGCATGACGAAGAGCAAAAGAACGTAGCCGGATTGCGGCAGAGGCAGAAGCACTTGAAAAAAGAGGTAGAACAACAGCAACAGCAGCTTTCCGCTTTGGACAAGAAGATAGACCAGATGATAGCCTACGAGGTGGAGCAGGCGCGCAAGAGAGCCGAGGCTGCCCGTAAGAAAGCCGAAGCCGAGGCACGCCGGAAAGCGGAGAAGCAGCGGAAGCAGGGCCGTAATCAAGCCGCTTCGGGAAAGAAAGAAGGGAAAAAATCTTCTTCCATCCCTCCGGAGTATAAATGGATTACGCCTCAGGAACAAGCCCTGAATGGCAATTTCGTCCGGAATAAAGGGAGGCTGCCGGTTCCCATTACGGGAAGTTACATGGTGGGTAGCCATTTCGGAACCTATAATGTGCCGGGCTTGAAGAACGTTCGTTTGGATAATAAGGGAACCAATTATGTAGGGCGTCCCGGAGCTATGGCACGTTCCATTTTCGATGGCGAAGTCTCGGCCGTCTTCCAGTTTGGAGATACCAAGAATGTATTGGTGCGCCATGGCAGTTATATTTCCGTCTACTGCAACTTGTCTTCCGTGCGGGTAAGCAAGGGACAGAAGGTCAAGGCGCGTGATATCTTAGGTACGGTGGAGGACGACGGTACGGGTAATTGCGTGCTGCACTTCCAACTGCGGAAAGAGACTCAGAAACTGAACCCCGAAGTCTGGATAGGGCGTTGAGAGACTTTCAGCCGGAGCCGCAAATCTTTCTTTATATCTGTAGGCCGTCCAACAGCTCGATGTATAAGGCTATGGCTTCCCGGATTTCCGTTACGGTGATGTATTCGTCCGCCGTGTGGGAACGTGAGGATTCGCCCGGCCCCATTTTCAAAGACGGGAAGTGCATCAGCGCCTGGTCGGAGAGCGTAGGCGATCCGAAAGGTGTGCGTCCCAAAACTTTGGCTTTGGCCACAATGGGATGGTTCTCGTCTATGCGCGAAGAATTCAGGCGGAAAGAGCGGGCTTTCACTTCACTGTCCGTATGGGCGCAGGCTGTCCGGTAGATTTCTTCGTTGGAGTAGTTCTCATTGCTGCGCACGTCTACGGTGAAAGCGCACTGGTCTGGCACGACGTTGTGTTGCGTGCCGGCATGGACGACCGTCACGCTCATTTTCACGTCTCCCAAGAGCGGTGAAGTCTTCGGGAACCGGTACGTCCTGAACCACTCCATGTCTTTCATGGCTTTGTAAATGGCGTTTTCCCCTTCGTTACGTGCCGCGTGTCCCGACTTGCCGTGGGCCGTGACATCCAATACCATCAGCCCTTTTTCGGCGATGGCCGGTTGCATGCCGGTGGGTTCGCCCACCAAGGCCAAGTCGATGTGCGGCAACAGGGGGAGCACGGATTCTATACCGTTCTTTCCCGAGACTTCTTCCTCGCACGAGGCTAAGAAGATGAGGTTGTAGGGTTGTTCTTTACCGGATAATGTGCAAAAAGCCTGCCACAAAGCGACCACGCTAGCTCCGTCGTCGTTCGTGCCTAATCCGTAAATACGTTCGCCTTCCCTTGTAGGGCGGAACGGGTCTCGCGTCCAACTTGCAGCCGGTTTCACGGTGTCGATATGTGCGTTCAACAAGAGGGTGGGGCGCCCGGTCCGGTAAAACGGCGAGATGCACCAAAGATTATGTCCTGTACGGCAAGGCGTTTTGCCCCGTTCTTTCATGAAATTTTCCAATAAGTCGGCCACTTCCTTTTCTTCCCTGCTTACGGAAGGAAGGCTTACCATCCGTTCGAGCAGGCCGATGGCTTCCTGTGTCAATGCTTCAATGTCCATAATTGTGTTTCTTTGAGGCAAAGTTAAGGTATTTTGGAGAAAAATTAAATATTTTGAGGTTTTCTTGTACATCGTTTCATTTAAAACCATAACTTTGTAGATATTAAAAAGTCAAGATTATGCTGAATACAAGTCTTTTCTCAGTGCTCGTCCATGAACAGGCCAAACGTTATGGCGACAGAACGGCCATGAGCTATCGCGATTATGAAAAGAATGTGTGGGTGCCGGTTTCCTGGAACCGGTTTTCGGAAGTCGTACGGAAAGTATCTGCATCCCTGTTGGCCTTGGGGGTGGATGTGCAGGAGAATCTGGCTGTTTTTTCGCAGAACATGCCCGAATGCTTGTACGTGGATTTCGGGGCTTACGGCGTGCGGGCCGTCACGATACCGTTTTACGCTACCAGTTCGGAGAGCCAGGTGGTTTACATGGTGAACGATGCCGGGGTTCGTTATGTGTTTGTCGGCGAACAGTACCAATATGACATTGCTTTCCGTAGCATGCCCCATTGTCCGACGCTCCAGAAACTGATTATTTTCGACTCTTCCGTGGTAAAGAATCCTCAGGACACGGTGTCGGTCTATTTTGAGGATTTCCTGCAAGCCGGTGCCGGACATGAAGAGAATGAGGAGTTGAAGCGGCGTGCGGCCGAACTTCGGATGGACGACTTGGCCAATATACTTTATACTTCGGGCACCACGGGGGCCAGCAAGGGGGTGATGCTGAGCCACCGGATGTATCACGATGCGATTATCGCCAACGACGCGGTCCTGACGCTTGGGGAAAAGGATGTCGTGTTGAACTTCCTTCCTTTCACCCATGTGTTTGAACGGGCATGGTCTTACCTTTGCCTGTCCGAAGGTGCGCAGTTGGCCGTCAATCTGCGGCCTGCCGACGTGTTGCAGTCGTTGCAGGAAGTGCATCCGACGTGCATGTGTGCCGTACCCCGTTTTTGGGAGAAAGTATATGCCGGCGTGCAGGAGAAGATAAGGCGGAGCAATCCCGTACAGCGTAAGTTGTTGCATGAAGCACTTCAGGTGGGCAAGGCATATAACGTGCATTATAAGATGCGCGGTCTGATTCCTCCCGTTTCACTGAGGCTGCGGTATACGTTTTTCGAGAAAACCGTAATCGCTCTTTTAAAACGGACCTTGGGTTTTGAGAACGCCAACTTTTTCCCTACTGCCGGGGCTGCCATTCCACCGGTTGTGGAAGAATTCGTCCATTCGGCCGGCATCAACATGGTGGCCGGTTACGGGTTGACGGAGTCCACGGCCACTGTCTCTTGCGACCGGAAGGGGCAAACCAAGACGATAGGGTCCGTGGGGCGTATTATCGGAGGATTGCAGCTGAAGTTCGGTGACGACAATGAGATACTGCTACGCGGAACATCCATAACCAAAGGATATTACCGGAAGGATGAGGCGACCCGTGCGGCCATCGACGAGGACGGATGGTTCCATACCGGCGATGCCGGTTATCTCAAGAACGGTGAGTTGTTCCTCACCGACCGGATTAAAGACTTGTTCAAGACCTCTAACGGGAAGTACATTGCCCCGCAGATGATAGAGTCGAAACTGGTGGTGGACCGTTACATCGACCAGATAGTAGTGATTGCCGACCAACGCAAATTCGTATCGGCGCTTATCGTTCCCGAATACAACTTGTTGAAGGAGTTTGCCGAACGCCATCATATCCGGTATGCCGATACGGCGGATTTGTGCCGGAATGCCGACATCAACAAGATGTTGCTCTTCCGTATCAATACCTTGCAGCAAGAGTTTGCCCATTATGAACAGGTGAAGCGCATCACGTTGCTGCCCGAGCCGTTCAGCATGGAAAAAGGAGAGCTGACCAATACGTTGAAGGTGAAACGTCCGGTGGTGAACCGTAACTACGCGGCCGAGATAGAAGCCATGTACGTGGAGGATACGCCGCCGGAAGTTCCTTGTCCGCCACCGGTGACTCCTTCTGTCTGAGTGTAAAACTCTGCCATTATGGCAGAGTTTTGAGAACATTCACAGACTAAAAAAGGATAAGAAGTATCGTTATGGAAAGAAATCTTGCATAAAAATACGGCTTTTCAGGACTGAAAATGCAAATATACGGTATATATGCAAATCATTGTGCTGAGAACAAAAAATCGTTTGGCTGAAAGCGATTTTTTGTTCTCAGCATGTTTTTCGCATGTTCTCAGTACGACGCAGAATAAGGGGGCTTAAAAGGGTATAAATACCTCTTGTTTTGGGGTATTTTTTCTTTATTAGCCTGTTTTTCGATTACAAAAATCCGAAACAGATAGTCGTGCAGAGGGACGAAATGGAATCATCCCGGTGGCGACATTGCCGCAGGTTGACGGAAATACGGTTTCTTTTGTCAAGCCGGATGGACGAACGACCGACGGTTTGATAAAAAGGCATGCTTTGAGATTCGTTTATAGACGGGTAAGGACGCGGATGCCCTCAAATAAGCGATTCTTGGACGATGAAAACTGACAAAATGGCAGACTTGGGGGGCTGCACACCTTTGTCTATGCTTGTCCTTTTTTATTTTTGGGTGGAATAGATAAGATTTTTGGTTTTTTATATCTATCTTTGTGATAAAGTTTTGAGTTTATGATAACCATTGAGCAACTGAAAGATATTAAGACGCGTACTGAGGCGCTTTACCGCTATCTGGATATTGAAAACAAGAAAATCCAAGTGGAGGAAGAGCAGCTCCGCACACAGGCTCCGGGGTTTTGGGACGATGCCAAGGCTGCGGAAGAACAGATGAAAAAAGTAAAGGGCTTGCAGAAGTGGATTGACGGTTATAAGGAGGTCAAGACGCTGTGCGATGAGTTGGAACTTGCTTTTGATTTCTACAAGGAAGAGATGGTTACCGAAGAAGAGGTGGACGGATTGTACAGTCGTACGGTGGATGCCCTTGAAGACCTTGAGCTGCGCAATATGTTGCGGCAGGAGGAAGACCCGATGGATGCGGTGCTGAAAATCAATTCCGGTGCCGGAGGTACGGAAAGCCAGGATTGGGCATCGATGCTGATGCGCATGTACATGCGTTGGGCTGAATCCCATGGTTATAAATGCACCGTCAGCAATTATCAGGACGGCGATGAGGCCGGTATCAAGACGGTGACCATGCAAATCGAGGGCGAGTTTGCCTACGGCTACCTGAAATCGGAGAATGGCGTGCATCGTTTGGTGCGTGTGTCGCCTTACAATGCGCAGGGCAAGCGTATGACTTCGTTTGCATCGGTGTTCGTGACGCCTTTGGTGGACGATTCCATCGAAGTGTATGTGGATCCTTCCCGTGTGTCATGGGACTTGTTCCGTTCCGGAGGTGCCGGCGGGCAGAACGTCAACAAGGTGGAGACCGGCGTGCGCTTGCGCTACCAATATAAAGATCCCGATACGGGCGAGGAAGAAGAAATCCTCATCGAAAACACGGAAAGCCGCAAGCAGTTGGAGAACCGTGAGAATGCCATGCGCCTTTTGAAGTCGCAACTCTACGACCGTGCCTTGCAGAAACGTAAGGCCAAACAAGCTGAAATCGAGGCCGGAAAGAAGAAAATCGAGTGGGGGAGCCAGATACGCAGTTACGTGTTCGACGACCGTCGTGTGAAAGACCACCGTACGAATTACCAGACATCGGACGTGAACGGGGTGATGGATGGGAAATTGGATGGCTTCATCAAGTCCTATCTGATGGAGTTTGCCGGAGGAGAATGAGTTTTACCTTTAAAACGATACGACTATGAGTGTGAAAAAACAAATGAGACGTGCCGCTCGTGCCGCCCGTGAAGAGAAGAAGCAGAAACGCGCAATGGGAGCTTTGATCGGTGCCTTGGCGGTGCTGATTGTCTTGGGTATCATTGCTTTCGCCATCATGGGAAATGAGTTTTGAAATAGAACGTAAGTTTCTGGTCACGGGTGACTTCAAGTCGCAGGCATACAGTAGCAGCCGTATCCGGCAGGGCTATATTTCTACGGTGGGGAAGGCTACGGTGCGTGTCCGTATTCGCGACGACAAGGGGTATCTCACGATAAAAGGCCGTTCGAATGAAGCGGGCATCTCGCGTTATGAATTCGAGACGGAAGTACCCTTGCAGGACGCGGAAGACCTGATGAGGTTGTGCGAACCGGGTGTAATCGACAAGACGCGTTACCTTGTGCGGTCGGGGCGGCACGTGTTCGAGGTCGATGAGTTCTATGGCGACAACGAAGGGCTGATTATGGCCGAGGTGGAACTTTCCGACGAACAAGAAGCTTTTGAAAAGCCCGGTTTCATCGGACGGGAAGTCACAGGCGATCGCCGTTACTACAATTCCCACCTTCGTACTTATCCGTATAAACTTTGGCGGGAAGGATAGGGGTGCGAAGGCGTAGCGTGCGGCGAGCTATGCTTTCTTGCGCATTTTCCGGGTGAGCATGCCGCTGAGGACAATGCCGGCCAATGCTCCTATGGCATTGGCGGCCAAGTCGAGCCAGTCGCCGCTCCGGTCGGTGGTGCAGTAGGCTTGTGCCAATTCGATGAGTCCGCTCATGGCTACCGGTCCTATATAGAGGGCAAGGGCACGTGGCATGGAGGGGGAAGCTTTCCGCACACGCCAGTCTTCCATCCATAAGACAAATGCCAACGAACCATACATCAACAAGTGCGCCCACTTGTCAATAAAGCGTACGTTGGCCAGTTCGGTCTTGGGTGGGGTAAACAGCGAGAGATACCAGATTACGAGAATGAGGATAACGCTAATCGGATGTCTTCTTATCCATTTTGTTAGTTCGTGCGTCATATAAATAACAATTTATCTGCAAAAATAATTCTTTTTTCGTACTTTTGTCGGCATTACAGGTCTAATTTTTAAGAACGGGCTTATGTCGGCAAATGAAAGAGTGAATTTTGGAAGTAAGATCGGGATTATATTGGCTTCGGCCGGGTCGGCTGTCGGGTTGGGGAACATCTGGCGTTTTCCTTGCGAAGTGGGCGAGAACGGCGGGGCTGCCTTTATTTTGGTTTATATCCTGTGTGTGATGTTTCTGGGCATACCGGTGATGGTTTCCGAGTTTCTTATCGGTCGCCGTTCACGGGCCAATACGGGAGGGGCATACGAAGTGTTGGCACCGGGTACACATTGGAAATGGGTCGGTATGATGGGGGTCGTGGCAGCTTTTCTTATCTTGGGATATTATGGCGTAGTGGCCGGATGGACATTGGAGTATATGGTGGCATCGGCTACGGGGCGGCTTTCCGGGAGCAAGGACTATACGCTTTTCTTCAATGACTTTGTCGGCAGTCCTTGGAAACCTGTACTCTATATGGCGGCTTTTATCCTGTTGACACATGTCGTCATCGTCCGGGGGGTAAAAGACGGCATAGAGAAGTTCTCCAAAGTCATGATGCCGTTGCTGCTGTTGATTATTTGTGTCTTGGTGGTTTGTTCCTTCTCCATGCCCGGTTCGTCCGAGGGGTTGGCTTTCCTGTTGCGTCCCGATTTCAGTAAGGTAGACGGCAAGGTGGTGCTCGATGCCATGGGGCAGGCTTTCTTTTCCATGAGTGTCGGCATGGGATGTCTTTGTACGTATGCTTCCTATTTTACGCGTGATGCCAATCTGGTAAAGACAGCCGGAAGCGTGGCGTTGATAGACACGTTTGTGGCCGTGTTGGCCGGTTTCATCATTTTTCCGGCAGTCTATTCTGTTCCGGGGCTGTCGCCCGATGCCGGTCCGGGATTGGTGTTTGTCACTTTGCCCAATGTGTTCCAGTTGGCTTTCAAGAGTGTACCGTGGGTGGGCTATATCTTCTCGCTCATGTTTTACGTATTGTTGGTGTTGGCAGCGCTGACTTCCACCATTTCTTTGCATGAAGTGGCTACAGCCTATCTGCACGAGCGTTTTAAACTTTCCCGTAAGAAAGCTGCCACCGTGGTGACCTTGGTTTGTATGACGTTGGGGGTATTTTGCGCTTTGTCTTTCGGGCTGTTGAACGGAATCCGTTTGGGAGGAATGACTATTTTTGATCTTTTCGATTTTGTCACAGCCAAGCTGATGCTGCCTTTGGGCGGGATGTTCATTTCTATCTTTACCGGTTGGTATCTTGACCGTAGGATCGTGCGGGAGGAAGTGACGGATTGGGGGAAGCTCCGGATACCGTTTTTCGGCTTCTATATCTTTCTGTTGAAATTTGTGGCCCCAGTGGCCATTGCTTCCATTTTTGTAAACGAATTGTTCAAATGACCGGAAAATGAGGCGGACGTGGCGTAATCTCTTCTATTTTTCGAAAGCGGACAGAAGGGCGGTCTTGCTGTTGGCGGGCGTATTGATGGGGATTGTGTTATCCACTTCTTTTTTCTTGTGGTTCGACCGTCGGACACCGGCGAAAGAAGACAGCGGAGACTCGTTGGTTTATGAACGCTTTTTTGCCGGATTGAAACCGGATACCGTGGTAGTCGTACGTAGCGGGCCAACCTATGGACAACCTGTTAAGGCGAAACCGGCTACATTCTTTTTCGACCCCAATACGGCTGATTCCACCGCTTTGCTCCGTTTGGGCTTGTCGCCATGGCAAGTGCGCAATATTTATAAATACCGGGCACGTGGCGGACGTTACCACCGTCCGGAAGATTTTTCCAAACTTTACGGACTGACAAAAGGAGACTACGAAAGGCTGTTGCCTTATATCCGTATCGCTGATAAGTATAAGTTGATGTCGGACTTGTACCCTCACGGTCTGCCGGGAACAGACACCGTGGAACTCCCTCCACGGCAAGAGAAATTCCCGGAAGGCATACGGGTGGAACTGAACACGGCCGATACGGCTACATTGAAGAAGATTCCCGGTATCGGCTCTTATTATGCGAGGCGGATTGTGGACTACCGCAACCGTTTGGGCGGTTTTGTGTCTGTGGCTCAACTGAAGGAGATGGGGGAGTTGCCTGAAAACATCGGAAGATGGTTTACGGTATCTCCGGCCGTACATCGTCCGTTGCAGGTCAACCGGATGTCGGTAGAAGTCTTGCGCCGTCATCCCTATTTGAATTTCTATCAGAGCCGGGTGATAGTGGAGCATCGCCGTAAATACGGGCCGATAAAAAAACTGCAAGCGTTGTCGTTGTACGAGGAGTTTACCCCTTCCGACCTGGAACGCCTGCAGCCTTATGTGAGTTTTGAGGAATGATTCGTCCGTTATGATTTTTCTTTCATGAGTCGTATGGCCTCTACGGGGTGGTCGGTCGTGACAAAATCTACTCCCAGGTCGCGCATTCTTTTCAGGTCTTCTTCTTTGTTCGTCGTCCAGGCATTTACTTTCAGACCGCAGCGATGTGCTTCTTCTACCCATTCGGGATGTTGGTCGAACACCTTGAAGTTATAGTCTATGCCGGTGAAACCTTTGGCCTTGGCTTCCTGGGGCGAGAGGTCTCCGTTGATGTAGAATATCTCGGAGGCTCCGTTGGTGGCTTTGACTAACTGTTCGCATACGTTCAGGCTGAAAGAGATGTATTCCGTTTGTTTTTCCATTCCCATGTCTTTTACCATTTTTACGATGGTTTTCACGGCTTGGTCTTCATGTTCTTTGTTTTTGTTCTTCTTGATTTCAAGAATAAGCTGCAGGTCTTTCAGCTTGCGTCCTTCCTCTAAATAAGCTTGCAAAGTGGGTAACGTCTCCCCGTTTTTGAGTTTGCTCTCTTTGATTTGCTCGTAAGTAGCCCGGGATATGGCTGTCGAACCGATGGTATTGTCATGATTGACAACCACGATGCCGTCGGCAGTCATTTGTACGTCGAATTCACTCCCGTAGACTTTCGATTCGGCCGCTTTTCTTAAAGAGGCCAATGAGTTTTGTGCCGAACCTTCGGCTTTCCAATAACCTCGATGGGCGATGACTTGAGTCTGTGCCTGGATGCTTAGTGCGGCGAGGCAAAGACAGGCTGTAGCAATGGTTTTTTGATAGATGTTCATTTTTATCAGGCTTATAGTTCGATTTGTTGTGTGTAGTTTTCATGAAAACGGTTAGTCGCTTTGACCGTGATGGTTCGGGCCGATGTGGAAGGTTGGGCACGGAAAAGATGGCGGGTGTGGTAGCCTTCTGCTTTTCCGTTTTTCATTGTGATGAAGTCCTGGTCTTCATCTTCGAATGGCTGCATCGGGCCTTTCGGTTTTCCGTCTTCGAACCATTCTACTTTCCAGTCCGGATCCCAGTCCCAGATGTTGGCCACGACTTGTTTCGGTTGGCTCTTGAATTCTCCCGGCTTATAGGTGCGGAATTGGTAGTAAGAGGGTTTCCCGGTAGCTTTGTAGTGCCATTTCACGTTTTTGTCGTCTACCTCTACTATAAGGTATCCGTTGGGAGCCCCGCAACGGTTCACGTGTCCGGCCCACCACGCTCCGCAGGCGGCTCCTATGTTGTGCTCGTAGATGTTAGCCGCAGGTTGCGCGTTTTCGTAGAAATGGGTATGGCCGGCAAATATATGTACCTGGTAATCTTTGAGAATGTCCAACAGCTCCGATGTATTACTTGTGTTTCCACTGCCCTCTGCCGTTGTATTGGAAGTAGGTGCGTGCAGGTTGAGGAACACGAGGCTGCCTTTGGGCACGTAGCTCAAATCCTTTTTCAACCATGCCAGTTGGGCCGGAGTAAAAGCTTCTTTGTATTTCTTTCCGCCTTGGTAGTCTATGTCTTTCATGGTTACGACATGTACCTGGCCGATGTTGAAAGAGTAATCGGTAGGGCCGAATGCTTTGTGGTAATCGGCTTCTCCATAACCCGATTCCGGAACTGCCGTGCGTTCCATATCGGCATACTTAAGGTTGAAATCATGATTTCCGATGGCTTGGAACATCGTCAGTCCCAAGTGGGAAACACATTCTTTATATGGTTCTACCAGGTTCATGGCATCCCAGACCAAATCTCCCACGGCCATGCCTACCACTTCTTGTCCTTTGAAAGAATCCACAGTGCATTTCAGGTCGGGAACGGTTTCTTTCCGGAAACGGTCGAGATGGGCGTCGGTTTTCACTTGAGGGTCGGAAATGGCAATGTACACAAACCGGCGGGTAGGGGTTTCCCGTGGTTCAAGCGTGAAATTACAGGTGTTTTCTTGCGAATCCGCTTTTTGGAATTGGTAGAACCTGTCAGCAATTCCGTCGGTTGCCGGTAACTTGTAGGCAGATGGGGTTGAGATGTAAACCAACGGTTGGCGTTCTGCATCGCTTTCCATGCGGTAATGTCCCGTGCCATCGGTCGTAGTGAAATTACGTCCGTCTGTCACGACTACTTGGGCTACGGGTTTTCCTTGGGTGTCGGTGATACGGCCTTTGACGATTCCCGGGGCTGCCGAGGTCTGGGCAGCCATCAGTCCGCATAAAACAAACGGGAATAGGATATGTTTATAGTTACGTTTCATAGCTTTTTAATGTTTTCTGAGTTTTACTTTATCGAATAGGGCGATGATTGCTTCCGGTCGGTCGGCCGAGCGCAAAGCTTGCTCTAAGGTTTGGGTGTCTTGTTCGAAGCAGATTACGTTGGCGCAGTCCAGGATATGGGCCATGTTGGTGATGGCGGCATCGCGGCTAATCTGATTTTTGTTGACGGCTTTCTTATAATATTTATTCACCTTGTTGACGGCTTTGTATACCGCCGGTTTGACTATTTCTACCGATGTGTCGGAGAAACCGACGGACATGTCGTATTCGTGAGTATAGTTATGGACAAAAGTGTCCCACTTTTTAGCGATACCCTCTCCGAGGAAGTGGTCGGATTCGAAAACTACTTTTGCTACGGGAATGTCGCCATATATGTCGAATACAAACTCCGTGCCTGACGCTTCTTTACTCTCGGTGTTTCTTTTTTCCGGATGGGACGTGGAGACGGTTGTTTCCGTATGGTTCTCCGGACGGGCTTCTACGGGGACTGTTCCTGCGCAGCAGCAAACAGCCATTGCTACAATAATTTTTTTCATGTTCTTCTATGTTTTGCTTTACTTCTGCCAAATCAATTTGATGGAAAACTCATCGCCGCCCATGTTTTTTTTGGCTTCCTGGTAGTTTGCCATATTGGTACGTTGCACGGCGGCCGGATATTTAAACCTTCGAGGCATTTGGTTGTGGCTGATTTGTATGCCTTCTCCTACGGGAAGAACCGGATACCCCGTGCGGTTGTATTCGAACCATTGTTGATAGTCGCAGAAATACAAGGCCACGAACTTTTGATTCATGATACGCTCCAAGGAACCGTCGTATCGGGCTTGGGGATTATCGAAATAATCGGCGGGGAGTGTGGCGTTCCACTGTTCCACAGAAGCCTGTACACCTTTCTTGTAAGCGGTTTCAGCTTCTGTGGCACCTCCGGGGAGGATTCCTTTTTGGAACAATTCTGCCTTGATGAATTCCACTTCTGCGTACGACATCAAGGTAAGCTCCATAGGAGCCTTTGCCATGCTTTGGTTGGGGAGGGAAGCTGTTATGGCCGGTAGAGTCAGATAACCACTGGGAAGTCCCACGTAGGCTTTGGTACCGTCTTCCTGTTCCACTTGGGTGGCAAATACCGGCAGGCGCGGGTCATTCCAAGAGTTGAGCAGGTCGATGAAGAATTCAGATAAGTTGACGTATGAAGTGAAATCTTGAGGGCGTGCCATGGGTGCCTCTTCAGGGAATACCCCCGAGATGCCCAACATGGCAGCATCGTCATTAGATTCGAATACGGGATACGTAGCCGGATTATTGTACATTTCTTGTAATTCGGCTTGTGCGTTAAAACCTTCTGCATCCAAGAGCCGGGTCAAGGTACGCATGCGGAGCGAATTACAGAATTTCTGCCATTTCTTGATGCCTTCTCCGTCGGTAGTGCTGTAAAGCATGTCTCCGGAAGTGTTGTACACGAGTCCGCTTTCTGTGTCGAACAAACTGTTGGCCGTTTTCAGATTGTCGAGGATTTGCCGGTAGGCTTGTTCTTGCCGGTCGAACCGGGGAGCAAGAATACCTTGGTCGGCCGAACAGGCTTCCGACATGGGAATGTCACCGAAAGCATCGGCCAATATGCCGTACATCCAGCTTTGCAAGGTGAGGGATACAGCCTCGTAGTTCGGTTCTGGGGAAGCCAGTTGGGCATTGAGCCGTTGGATTTCTTTGGCATTGTTGATCCATTTGTAGTAGGTGTTCCATGTTCCGTCGCCCCGGGAGTCTGTCATGTTCCACCATCCGACCCCGCTTGTGCCGTTATTGCTTACGAGGCATTGCATCAAAGGAAATGTGTAGTCGTAATAGCGGTTCCAGTTATAAGTGCCCATGTCGTAAAGAATCGGGTCGAGCAGAGTGCCGGGATTCACCTTTTCCATACGTGTGGGGTCTGTATTCAGTTCATCGAAGTCGGTACATGACGAGCAGGCAAAGCCGCTTAATACCATTCCGAGTGTGATATTTCTTAAAAGATTCGTTCTTTTCATTGTTTTTGTTCTTTAGAAAGTAAGATTGAGGTTGAAGCCGAAAGTTCTTGTAGTAGGCAGCGAGCCTGTTTCTATACCGGATACCATGGAACTGCCATCCAAGGCTACGGATTCCGGGTCGAAGAGAGGATAGTCGGTGAAACACCACAGATTGCGTCCGTATACGGCTATCGAGGCTTTTGAGAATGGAGATTTTTCCAAGACTTTCTTAGGGAGTTCGTATTCCAATCGGATTTCTCTGATTTTCAAGAAAGAGGCATCGAACGAGTTGGTTTCTACATTGGCTCTCCGATAATACTCCTTATAAAAACTTTCGATAGTTACCACTTTCGTGTTGGGCGAGAACGTTCCGTCGTCATTCCGTACCACGCCCGGTGCTATCATGTACATTCCGCTTTGGGGCGTGTAGCCGGCGGCTGCAATGCGCGGGTCGTTGGCATCCATATAATACTCCGTGCCCGGAAGGCGTCCGTTCAGGGATTGTGTGAGTTTGCCTTGTTCCATCATTTTGTGGAATGACATGCTGTAGATTGTACCGCCTACTTGTCCGTCAAGCAGGATTCCTAATTTAAAGCCTTTATAAGAGAACTCATTATACCATCCGGCTTTCCAGTCGGCATAGGCTGTACCTACATATTCGATTTCGTCGGCTTGTTCGGGTAAGCCGTTGTCTCCGATAATCACGTTGCCCTCGGGGTCGCGTACCAGTTTGTAGCCCCATAAATCTCCTGTGGTACCTCCTACACGTCCGATGATGGATGCGGTTCCCACAGTGCTGATGACCTGGTTTTCGTCTGCTCCTTCAGCCAGTGAAAGTATTTTATTGTCATTCTTCGACCATGTGAGCGTCGTGTTCCATCGGAAGTCGCGTGTCAGGACCGGCGTGGCCGTGATTTCCAATTCATATCCCCTGTTACGGACGCAGCCGGAATTGATTGTGCCGCGGCTGTATCCTGTGGTCGGGTCGAGAGGAGCATCCAAAATTTGGTTTTTAGTGCGATTATAGTAAAACGAGAAGTCTACACCTATTCGATTGTCGAACATACGGAAGTCGAAGCCGGCTTCGTAGTTCGTCGAGATTTCAGGTTTAAAGTCTTGATTGTATAAAGTGGAAGCCACTTCGGCCGCCCCCGGAAAATTGCTGTTGTCGTAGTAAGCGGAGGTCTTATAAGGGTCGGTGTCGTTACCTACTTGGGCAAAAGAAGCCCTGAGCTTAAAGAAACTGACGGGGTCGGGCAGGGCAAATAATTCATTCATGACGGCACTGGCGCTGACCGAAGGATAGAAGAAAGAACGGTGGTTACGGGGAAGGGTAGACGACCAGTCGTTGCGTCCTGTCACATCGAGGAACAGTTTGGACTGCCAGGATAGGTTGGCGGTGAAATAAAGGCTGTTCAAAGCTTTCCGTCGGATGGTATTCACGACGTTCGGGTTAGAGATTCCGTTAGACAGCTTGTACACACCGGGGGTAATAAGTCCGTTGACGGAAGCCGACAGTAAGTCATAACGTTGTTGCATCATGTTGCCTCCTACGGAAGCATTGAGGTGGAATCCTCCGTCGTATGAATCATGATAGGTCAACAAGGCGTCGCTATTCAATTCGTAGTCGAAAACGTTTTCTTTTTTAAAGAACCCGTTGCGGAATACCACGTCGCTGATGGGGCGATGCTGTTCGCGTTGGTCGGCCGAGAGTTGTATGCCGGAACGTATCATGAAGTCGAACTTGCTGCTTAGCTTCAGGTTGGCCGATACGGTAGAGACGACGTTATGCTTTTCCGAAGGGTTCTCTGCTTCATACAGCGTGACAAAGGGATTACCGATGTAGCTGCTGTAAGGCTGCAACTGTTCAAGTCCTTCCTGCCCTTTTTTCCACATGGGGCGCAACCAGTCCAGGTTCACGTTCGGATTCTGGAAGATGAGGAAGTAGGCAATGGAATTACTGTTGTATCCCAATGCGGGAGTGTTGTTGATTTTACGATAAGTATAGCTCGTTTTGAAGTTGACACGTAAAGCACGTGAGATTTGTTGGGCTGCCGATACCATGGCCGATACGCGTTGAAAGCCGGTATTGGGCAATATCCATTCGTTTTTGGTATGTGTGATAGAGGCTCTCAGGTTGCCCCGGTCTGATTTTCCGGTCAACGCTACGGAGTTGGTCAGTGTATAACCTGTTTGAAACAGGTCTTTCCGGTTGTCTTTGTAAGCCACCCAAGGAGTCGCAGCATCGGCACGGCCTTGGTTCTCCGGAGAGTATTGATAGAACATCTGTCCTTCGAAACGCGGACCGAATGCGCTGCTGGTTCCACCGGTACTGGGAGTCCCGTCCGGACCGGCACCGTATGAATAGTAATGTTGTCCGGCGTATGCCGTACCTTCCGCACCGATGTTTTTGGCTTGTCCTTGTCCGAATTCATATTGATAGTCGGGCCAGCGCATGACGTTATCCATACTGACGTGGGCACTATAAGAAACGCCAAGCCCTTTCTTGGCACCGGCTCCCGATTTGGTCGTTACCATGATTACACCGTTTGCTGCGCGCGAACCGTACAAGGCTGTGGCACTGGCTCCTTTCAATACCTGGATACTTTCGATGTCTTCCGGATTCAAGTCTGAGAAACCATTGCCGTAGTCAACCGAGAGTTCGGCTGCATCGCCGGCTCCGTAGGCCATTCCCGGGTTGGTCATCGGGCTGCTCAGGGGAACACCGTCTACGACTACCAAAGCATTATTGCCATTCGCATTCAGTGAAACATCTCCTCGGACGGATATCCGGCTAGTACTTAGAGGTCCTCCGGAAGAGATGATGCTCAATCCGGCCACTTTTCCTGTCAGAGCCGACGACCAGTTAGCCGGCATTGTACCGGTGATTTGGCTGCCTTCCACTTTCGTTGTGGCGTATCCCAAGCCTTTCTCGTCGCGCTTGATGCCCAATGCGGTTACCACTACCTCATTGATTTCTTCCGCGTCTTCCTCCAAATGAACTTGGAGGGCTTTATTGGAATATTCGATTTCTTGTGTCTTGAAACCTACATATTTCACCTCCAGGCGGTCCTTGGCTGTCAGCGTCCGTTTGCTTTCGAACGAAAACTTCCCGTCCAAGTCCGTGATGGCTCCTTCTTGGCTGTTCTTTACCTTGATAGTGGCGCCCATTAACGGTTCACCCTTTGTGTCCGTCACTTGACCTCTCACCAAGCTTTGAGCCTGTATGGCATGGGTCGTCAGGCTGCTGATAGCCAGGATTGCCATACTCTTGCTCAAATTCGTTAAAACTTTAGTTTCCATTTTTTTCTATTTGCTATATGTATTTGAGTCGTTTTCTAAATACACTGCAAAGGAACTAAAGTCTTTTTAAGACACTGTAACGTTCGTTTTAAATGTTGGTTGCAATGCTATGTCATTCCTGTTAATGCAAATAAAATCAGGTATATATGACATTTGAAAAAGAAAAAAGAGAAGTACGGGGAACTCCTTCCTCTACTTCTCTTTCTATTATAGGTTGTGTGTTTTGTCTTCCTTATTCCTTGTAGCCCGCTATTTCAGCTATCTTTTTAGGGATTTCCGTGTTGTCGATACGTCCGGTGAATTCTTCGGCACCGGCTCCTATGGCAAACACCGGAACATAGCCGTTGGAATGTCCTCCGCTTTGCCATCCTACCATAGCTTTCCGAGCCATGAGTTGCCGTGCTGTAGAGGCAATGATGTTTTCGCTTTCATACAAAGTCTTCGTGTCTTTGGCCACTCCTTCACAGAAATTCTCGTATGCTTTTTTGAGTTGCTCCGTTTCCCGTTCATCCAATGGTATTTGAGACCAAAATCCGAAGTTATCCTGTAACTGCTTGCGTACGAAATCCCACGTGAACTTTTTGCCCTCTTTCTGGTGTTGTGCGGCTATCATTTTACTGAAGGCTCCCGCACTTTGTTTTTGGTATTTCAGCAGGTCGGTACGCAGTTCGTACTTACCTGTTCCTAAAACAATCCCTCCGGTCTCGTGGTCGGCTGTGATGATAATCAGCGTTTCGTCAGGATGCTGTTCATAGAACTCGTATGCCACTTTGATGGCATTGTCCATGTCTATAACCTCTTTAAAAGCTGTTGCCGCATCGTTGCTGTGGCAAGCCCAGTCGATTTTTCCGCCTTCCACCATCAAGAAGAAACCGTCCGTATCCTTTTGGCTGAGGAAATGGATGGCTGCCCGAGTAATATCCTGTAAGGTAAGGTCATTCTTTTGACGGTCTATGGCGTAGGGGATACTGGTACGGTCTGCCTTGTTGGCCGTTTCGGTTTGCAACAGGAGCATTTTATCGGCTTTTTTTGCCTTTTTACGGTAGTCGGCATATCCGCGTGCGATGGTATAACCGGCCTCCCGGCATTGTGTGTACAAGTCCTTATTTCCGCTCAGTTCATTGTTTTCCGGTTGCAGGAAATCGGAACCGGCATAGAAATCGAACCCGGCTGCTATGAGGTCTTTGCCGATTTGATGATACATGTTCCGGTCTTTTACGTGGGCATAGAAAGATGCGGGAGTGGCATGATCCACGGATACGCTTGTAGTGACGCCCACGGCCTTCCCCTCTGATTTGGCCAAAGCGGCTATGCTATTGATGCGGGTGGTCAAGTCGGACTTGATGCCCAATGCTCCGTTTTTCGTTTTGTTTCCGGTAGCAAGGGCCGTTCCTCCGGCGGCAGAATCGGTTACCCCGTTCGTACCGGAATACGTCGTGACAAGCCCCACGTATGGAAATTGTGCAAAGCAGAGCGGTGATGTTCCGATACGCCCTTCCACGGCAGCCATATAGGTCTCCGTTCCGTTTACTTGGTTGACTCCCATTCCGTCACCGATAAAATAAAATACATACTTGGCTTTGCCCTCAGCCATTACGACCAGTGCCATACAAAGGACGGCATAAAGTGATAGTAGTCTTCTTCTCATGATGATATCAATGCTAATAGTTGATGAGCCAAAGTTACGGAAAAATCGGTCTGATGTTCAACAAAATCTAATATTTTCCGCTGCGGAACAGAGAAAAATATGGTGATGTGTCAAAAGTGCAACGAAATATAATTGCGTTAGGTTATATACGGCAATTGGATGAATAGAAAGCAAAGCATTAAACTTTTTTATCCTAAGTTTATTGTTTATTTTGAGGTTATGGGATATTTTTGCAACCAATTATTTAAATAATAAGCGTATGAAAGGAAGATTACTTTTTTTTAGCATGGCCATATTGTGTGGCGTTGTGACTGTAAATGCACAGTTGATTCGGAAGAAAGGAAAAGCTGCGCAAATGAAAGTGGGAACAGAGAATATCCTGAAGGCTCGTCCGGTTTTGGCTGTGGAAAGAGTGCAGCCTGCGTCGGCAGAGGAATATACTGTGTATAACGGAGAGGTTTCTGAGGAGCCGTATTATTGGTATGAGTATGACGCAAAGGGGCAGATTGTTTCTTCCTCTTCTGTATATACCATGAGTGGAGAGGTTGACTCTTTTTATGTTCAGAAATCCTCTTATGACTATTCTAAGGGATATCCGGTGTTATTGGACCAGTATCATTACCGGGAATCGGCCATAACGCATGAGAAAACCCCGTTTGAATATCGTCAACGTACTACGATGGAAGGAGGGGTACGTACGAAATTGGAGAACGAAAATTATGACATCATCGAGTTGGACCAGGCGGGGCGTGTGACACGGGCTGTGGAGGATGTCCGTGAATTCCGTATGGAGGACATCTATACCTGGAACGGTGAGGTTCCTTCTTCATGGAGGAATTTGTATGAAGAATATGGAGGTGGCGGAGAAGTCCTTTATAAGACAGAGATGAACGTGACCGATATAAAAGAGGTTTATGCTGCGGTTCCGTTTAATGCTTATGCTATTGATTTGACAGAAAATTTCGGGAGTGGTACGTGGATTTGTAATGCTACCGGAACCGTTACTGAGGACGGAGAGACATTTGACTTGGTGTTGACCGGAAGTGTGAGCGAGGACAAGAAAACGCTGACACAGACCATGAAAGCGGGAGACATATTGGATGATGTGGTTACGCTGACCTATACGGATGACAACGGTAGCTATGTGTTGGAAGACCGGGATAACTCTTACGGCGACCTTTTTATTATGAAAGAGACACATGTATTCAATGAAATGGGAGATGAGGTTGAAAATTCAAGGGAAGAAATCGGAAACGAAGGCGTAGAGTATTCTTCGAAAGAAAAGATGGAGTGGGAGTACGACGAGCAAGGCCGTCCGCTCAGCATGAAACGTTATATTGCAGACAGAGAAGGCAACTTTGAATTGAATTCCATTCTGAAGTTTACGAAATGGCATGACGGCTCTTCCGTTTCTTCGGTTGTGGCAGACGGAGAGGTTCTGGGGGCTACGCTTTATGCTTTGGATGGTGTGAAAGTTTGCGATTTGTCTGCGGAAGAAATTGCAGATGTAAAGGGGTACGTACAGAAGAGTGGCATTTATATCTTGGTGAAGAAAACGACTCGCGGTACAGTTACGGAAAAATTGATTATCAATCGTTAAGGAGTAATATTTGCCTCTTTTGAGAATATTCCTCGTGTGTCGTTTCGAGAGGGAGCGGCGCACGAGGGCTTTTTGTAAGTAAGAATATAGTTTTTTAGCGTTTTAAGGTTATAAAGATTGTAGACATGGTAAAACAATGTACGATTTTGTTCGGCTGTCTGGCTTTGGGCGACTTCGTGGTGTGGGCCACGGGGGTAAAATTGCCGGGCAGCATTATCGGTATGCTTCTCCTGACCGCCTTCTTGCAGATGGGATGGGTAAAGCTGCGTTGGGTCAAGGGTATCTCAGATTTCTTAGTAAGCAACATGGGGTTCTTTTTCGTTCCGCCGGGAGTGGCCCTGATGCTTTATTTCGATGTGATTGCCGCTGAGTTCTGGCCGATTTTTACGGCCACGGTGGTCAGTACGGTATTGGTTCTAGTCGTCACGGGGCACGTGCATCAATGGGTAAGAAGACATGGAGTATTTAGAAAGTGATTTTTTCCTTATCGCGCTGACGTTCGGCGTGTATTTTCTGGCCAAACGTTTGCAGGCGCGTACAGGTTGGGTGGTGTTGAATCCCATATTGTTGGCCATATTGGTCTTGATAGGCTTCCTGAAAGTTACGGGTATTTCGTACGAGACGTATGCCGGGAGTGCTTCCATCATCGACTTCTGGCTCAAACCGGCCATTGTGGCTTTGGGTGTGCCTTTGTATCTGCAACTCAAGAGCATCCGGCGGCAACTGATGCCGGTGTTGGTTTCCCAGTTGGTCGGTTGTTTTGTCGGCATTGTTTCGGTGGTATTGACTGCCAAATGGATGGGAGCCTCCGATGATGTGATTATTTCCCTTGCGCCCAAGTCGGTCACGACTCCTATTGCGATGGCCGTGACGGAATCGTTAAACGGTATTCCTTCCCTGACGGCTGCCATTGTCGTGTTGGTCGGACTGTTCGGAGCGGTATGCGGATTTAAGATTCTTCAGGTAGGGAGGGTGAAAAGCCCTATCGCCCAAAGCCTAAGCATGGGCACGGCTTCGCACGCCGTCGGGACATCGCGTGCCATGGAATACGGGCGTATTTATGGGGCGTATGCCAGCTTAGGATTGATTCTGAACGGGTTGCTGACGGCTCTTTTTACGCCTTTGATGTTGCATTTATTAGGTATTGTTTAAGAGGAGATAAAGTGAGCCGGTTCGATTCACATGGTTCGAACCGGCTCATCACAAAACATTGTATTAACTTAAACAAGAAGTTACTTGACTATCACTTTCACTGACTTCTTGGTGCCGTCGCTCATCAAATCCTGACGAATATAGATACCGCGTTGTTTCGGCTCATCTACACGTACGCCGTTGATGGTATACCATGCTGTGCTTACTACGTTTGCCTTGCCGTCGGTAACAGCATCTTCTATGGCAGAAGTGAAGTCTCCCGGTTTGTTAGCATCTCCGTCACCGTAATAATAGAGGCGGAAATTGTCAAAGATAGCCCAGTCGTTAGGAATTACTTCTTTTTTGCTGACTCCGATGGTGACAGGTTGCCCGTTCTCCGATACGTAGAATGAGAAGTTGCCTTCGTACAATCCTTCGTCGAATGCAGCTTTCGTCCCGTTCACATTGTTCACCACAAAGTGGTAAAGTTTGTCTGATTCAGGGAAGAGGCTGTCAGCCAATGCGAAATCACCGCCATCATACTTGTATTCGTTTACGTGGTCGAAAATGGAAGCCAGTTCTTTGCTCCATTTACCATCACCGGCCTCTACATAGACTTTCGCATTCCGGGCATCCGTGCTGTCGCGGTGTGCAACGGCGGCTTCCACTGCTCCTCCGGCTCTGTAAAAGCCGTTATAAACCAAACGGTAGTATCCCTTGGGTAAGGCATACAGTACTTGGTGGATGTCTGCATCGCCCTTGCCCACGTAGAACTCATAGTTCTGTGCACCGGTCGCGTTGGCGTTGTTGCCTTCCGTGGTCACCCATCCCTTGATGGAGGAGAGTTCCTTGGAGGGGTCGTTCGGGTCGGGAACGGAGAAACTCGGGCTTTGTATCATTGCGGTGACATCGGCTAGCGCGTTGATGCTAGCTCCGGTGAAGTCGATGTCCGTGCTTACCATCGTGGCGTAAGCCTTGTCGATTTTCACGGTGGCATCTTCAATCCATTTTATGGATTTCAGGCTTTGTGCCAGTGCCGGTTCCATTTCATCCAACAATAGGTCTTGGAATTTACCGTATTCTGCTTTGGACGAGTATGGGTCGTATACGCCCGTGTCGAAGTTGTTGATATGCTCTGTTACCAATGTCTCGAATGCGGAAGCTGCCGACATGGCATCATGTCCGCCCTTGATGGCAGCGTTCAAAGCTTCGTTTTGTGCTTTGTAGGTTTCGAGGGTCAAGCCTTCAGCTATGGCATTGTTGGCAGCTTCGATGGCTGCGCCCAGTGTTTGTTTGGCTTCTTCTGTGGTCAGGGCTTCTTCGTTGTTAAGCAAATCAGTGGCTTCTGCAATCAGGGCGTTGATGGTAGAAACGGCACCGCTCATGTCATCAGCTCCGGCGTATTTGATTTGGAAGTTGTCAAACAAAGCCCAATATCCGGCTAATCCGGCCTGTGGAATGGTTATTCCCACACGGAGTTTCCCGTCATCTTCCACATAACATTTGAAAGAGAGCTTATAAGCATCGGGGTTGGCTTCCATGATGGCTGCAGCACTGGCCATGCCATTGGGAGTCCACTTTCCTTCAAGTTCCGCTCCACCGGCTGTCAACTGCTCGCAATTGTTCACGGTATTGGTGTCTTGTACGCATTCAAACGGGTGGCATAGCTTGGCTTTTGTGTTGTTGCCGAAAGCATAAGCCAAAATGTCATTCGTGGTATCGCCTTCCAGGCCCCATGCAGATGCGCAGGTGCCATTCCATGTCGGGCGGTAGAACCCTTGCAAAGTGACTTCATACGTGCCATTGGGCAAGCCCTCCAACTCCTGGTATACGTCACAAACCGTTTGATAAACTTCACCCATGTTATAGCCATAGTTGAACTTGTTGTCACCAGACACGAAGTCGTATTTCCACCCGTCCTTGCTGCCCGTAAAACCGGGATTATTCATTATCCCAGTCACATTGTCGGTATCTCCATTTAGTAAGGCCTTCTTTATTCCCGACATCCAAATCCGGTCGGCGCGCGGTTGTATGCTGTCTACTTCGGCGGGATTGAATGTCCTGCCATCCCGTGCCGTTTCCAAATCTATGAGGAATTGCTCGTAATCGGGGAGGTCTAAATCTACATATACTCCGTTGTCCCATGCATTTGACAAATCCAAAATTTTTTGGTTCAAGGTCTTGTAGGCGTTCACATCAGCAGTCAGCGTGTCCATGCCGGTTTGTACCGTAGTGAGTAACATGCCCAAGGTCTTGTCATCGACTTCCGGGTTGGAGGCCGCATCTTTAGCGGCTTGGAGCATCTTGGTGAACTTTTCCTCTCCGGCTATTGAGTATTTTTCTTGGTTGGTGTCATATTTTGCTTTTAGTTCTTCGGCTTTGGTGATGACCTTGTTCAGTTCTTCTGCCATGCCGCCTTCGACCAGACCCAGATATTCGAGCTTGAAATTGTCCACGCCCACCCAGTTGCAGTTTGTGTTGACGGTCTTGAAGCCTATCTTGATAGAGCCTTCCAAGGCGAAGAATTCCAAGATTACATTGCGCGGAGAAGGAATGCCTTCAGCAGGGGCTTCAGTACCTCTGATTCCACCGAATTCGATGGTGTGTGCTTCGGCACGGTATTCCGTCCCGTTGTTCTCGGCAAAGACGTAGACCCCATGGGGCACGGTATTTTGCCAGTCGCCTTGCCAGTATCCGATGGTGTTGGCCGTGAGGCGGTATTTTCCCACAGGCATGTTTTCCAAAGTTTGGGAGATATCCATCGGATTGCCCGAAAGGTTGCCGTTGTTGGCAGAAGTCACCCATTTTTCGGAGAAGTGATCCATTTTGTATTTGTTGTCGGCAGTCTCGTAGCTCGTTCCGCTTTGATGTCCGATGCTTCCCACTACATTCCAACCGTTGTTCCCGTCAGCAAACGAATTATTAGCGATGGCGTTAGTGAATTCTACGGGTTTGTCCGGTGTGGCTTCCGAACTCTTCCAGTTTACGATGTCTTGCTTTAAGGCTTTGGCTGCTTCTTCGACTTCTTCAGCCGTGGCGTTAGCCTTATTATAAATCTCGGCATACTTTGCATAATCGCTGAATCCGGCCTCGTCAGCGGCATTCAGTTGAGTTTGCAATTTTTTCTTGGCTTTATAGACCGTATATACCTCGGAATCCACGAACTTCCAATCCAAGCTGGCAGTTTCATGTCCGGAAGTGGATGTGTCGATGGACGGGGACACTTCAAGCTTTCCTTCGTCTATTCCCATGTAGGCATTGGCGTACAAGCCGTCGTTTGCTTCCGTGCCATAAAGCTTGTCTTCATCTATCATCTTTATGCGGTAGACCTTGTTGGCCTTGTCCTGTGCCACAATCTTCCATAAGATATGTCCCTGTTTGTTGTGGTCTACCCAAATGCTGGCGGCTGCATCGTTGAACAACTCATGGAAACCTCCGTTGGAGGGAGCTTTCATCATACTTAAGCGCCAACCGTAGGCTTCCGAGTATTCAGGGTCACTCTCCGCACGGCGGCTCAATTCATAGTCTTGCCCGTAACTTAGGGTTACTTCTTGTCCATCGTCTGCTACTACAAGACGTGTGCCGTGTGGTTGTCCGGCGGCCATGAACTTTTGTGTGGCTACGTGGTAGATGTAGAACACCCCGCCTCCGGTACCATCGGTAGCTAAGTTCGGTTCTGTGAATTGTAGTACGGGATCATCCCATGCGGCCCACAAGGGAAGTGTTGACGAAGTCGCACCGCAAAGTGCCATTAAGGCAAGTAATCTGTTTTTCATTTTGGACAGAAATTAAGTTAATAATATCAATATTCTCTATTTCCTTCCGGAAACGGTGTCAAATATACGATAATCCCGTTTACCCCCCCCGTTTTTGCAAACTTTTGTATTTTTTTGCATTGAGCGTATTCCACGAATAGTTCCCGCTCCATAAACGGAACCGTCCCGGAAAACAAGGGAACTGTTTTCCGGGACGGTTTAGGGTGTGGTCGTGCGCATCCACGTTAAGGATGCCGTACCGTAAATTTCCTGCTGTCGTTCGCCTGTCCGCACCGGGCTTTCAGGATATACATGCCGTCAGGAAGTCTGCTGACATCGAATGAAGTCGTGGCTCCGTTCGTGCCTCTTTGGGTAAGTTGCATGTTGCCTTGCAGGTCGTAAATGTGGAAGTCCACTCTTTCCGGACCGTTGTCCAACAAGTAACGCACGTCGAGGCGGCGGTCGGCAGGCAACGGACCTACGTCGAACGCGCCTGGCTCGTCTTTCGGCGTGCCGCAGATACGGGTGGTGCCGTCTGCGAGCTTCTTGATGTCTTCAGCACTTAAAGCATAATCGTATATACGGAAGTCGTCGATACTGCCGTTGAACAACGGGTCGGCTGCAGACTGGCTGCGCCCGATGTAGTTCAGCAACGGGTGGAAGTCGGAAGGGCGCAAGGTCATGTCTTTTGAAGAAGCCATAAGTGCTCCGTTCAAATAGAGGCAAACTTCATCTTTTCCTATCGTGACGGCCAGATGTATCCATTCCTTGCGGTATGGCGTGATTCGTTCGCCGTCTAATTGCTGTTCGTCTCCACCGTTTTTGACGGCAAACCGTATCCGGCCGTCATCCGAACGCACGGTGAGGAACATATATTCGTCTTCCCCGTTTCCGAAGTCAAACACGCGCTGCCAACTGTTGCCGCCTTGCCAGTACACCCACGTTGAAATGGTGGTTTCCTCATGGTCGGCCACGTTGGTCGGCAGTTGCACGTACTGGCCAGAACCGTCCAGAGCCAAAGCGTATTGGCCGGATTTTCCTTCGGTGTACACACCATCTTCCGGCATGACCCCGTGGCGGATGTTAAGGGTCGTGTCGTGGAGGTTTTCTTCAAATTCATAGCGTGCGAAGAGGGCATCCGTCGGGGCTACGCTTGCGCTTACGGTCAAGGATGCCGGGGAAGTATTCATCGAAGCATCCACAGTCTTGACGGTGTAATAATATGTCTTTCCCTCTTCGGCTTTGTTGTCCACAAAAGCCGTGTCCTCCACGTAGCGTGCGATGATTTCATAACTCTCCTCCGGAGTTTCCGAACGCAGCACGGTGTAGGTCGGGGCTGTGGCGTCTGCCTTTTTCCATGTCAGGAGTACGGAGGATGCGCGGATTTCGGCTTTCAGGCCGGTGGGAGCATCGATGTCGCGGATGCGCGGACGGATGCCGGTCGGGATGAAGCGCCAGAGTTGCGCTGCGCTTTCTTCGTCTGGTTCGGCCTGTACGATTTTGTTGCCTGATGTCTTGAGGCACAGCGAACTGTTGCGGTTGCGGATGCGGAACCATCCGTCGCCTGCATATTCCAAGTACCATTGTTGGTTAGTGCCCTTGTTGTTTTGGTAAAGTATGATTTCAGTGCCGTCGTCCATCGACCAGTTCAGTACGTCGAGCGTCTGGTTTGAAGTGCCCGAAAGAATCTGGTGGTAGCTGAACGCACCTCCGATGCGAGCGTCTACCGGATTTACATGCCATTGCAACGACTTTTTGCCTGTGGAATAAGTGGATGAGGTGAGGGAGCCGTTGTCGTTGTCCAACAGTTTTAGGTTGCTTTTGTTGATTAATGCGTAGGTGCCGTCCACCACGGGTTGCACGTCATCGCCCCACGTGATGTTCACCACGGTTTCGGCATTGGTCTGCCCGTCTTGGTAACTTCCCGGTGCTCCGCCCGGAAGCTCCATGACGTATTCCCGTTGCGGCCCGTGTCCGTCGAAGAACACGTCGCGCTCTTTAGAAAGGAAGCGGTAGGAGGTGGTGACGGCTTGCCGTTCGGATGTCCCGCCGAACGCCTGTACCTTGCCGTCCGGTGCACGGTAGACCGACGCTGCCGTCCAGTTGGGACGATGCTCCGCGTAGGCCAACCGTTCACCATGGCTCGCCTTGCAGAACTCGCCACGTGTGTATTCTGCCCATCCCCACCATATTCCGGTTTGCATGCCGTATTCCAAGCCTACCATGGCTTCCATGACGTTGTGCATCTCGTCACCGGTGGCATGTTTGCCGTCTTCTCTCACCGTGGTGAAGAATTGGGCGAAGTTGTCGAAACTTCCGGCCAGTTGGTGCGTGTTTCCCTCATCCAGTTGGTCTTTCAAGTAATTGTACCACGGCAAGGCCTGGTCGGAGTTCAGCGTGTTTCCGCCACACATGCGGATATTATTGAAACGTTCTTTTTGCTTTAATTCCGTGATGATTGCGGCAAACTCGGCTTTTCGTTTTGCCTCATTGGGTGAACCTTGGTTGTTGTACAGGTAATCCGGTTCGTTGAACGGGGCGACAGAGACGACCTCGTAACCGGCATCTTGGTAATATTGGGTGGAAAGGTCTATGATTTCTGCCCAATGGGCGGCGTTGGCTCCGTTCTCGTCCGTGTAATAAGTGCTCATGAAAGGCGCGTCACAATTAATCATGAGTTTGACATCGGGTTTGACCCATTTGAACATGTTGACGCGCATTTGCAGTGTGTCGATTGTCCCCTGTTGCATTTTTCCGTCCACGATGGGCAGGTCCGGTTGGAAGGATGTGCGTACCACGTCAAGGTTGTCCTTGCCCATGAAGGCGGCACTGCGTCGCAGGTTGTTTTCATCAAGCCATGCAATGTCTGCCCCCCATTCCACATATTTATGGGTGATGCCCTTGTCCGAAAGCCGGAAGGGTACGACGCGGTCTGCCGTGGGTTGGGGTTTCAGGTTGCTGCTTGAGCTGAAATTTTGTGCGAGGGCCGGGAATGTGCTGCACCCGGCTAACAGGATTGAAATCAGGTGTAATGTTTTGTCTTTCATTGATTGAAGTATATTGGATTGCTGTGGCAAAGAAAAAGATTTTTGCTGATTTAGGCAAGCGAATGGCCGTTTTTTTATGGGGGAATGGAAAGCATTGTAAAGGAAAGCCTCGTCCGAAAATCATTCTGCGCCAAACGGGAAATCAATCTCAGGAGATTGAAAAATCGTTTGGCGCAGAATGGAAAATCAATCTAAGCCAAACGATTTGCTTGTTTCATTATGTTGGTATACAGAGCGTTATAAGGAAGTGCTTTTCTTTTCGGTTGTCATTTTATTTCTTGATAGCCTTTTCGGTGTAGCTGTGTTCCGGCGTGTCCACCCTCACCACGTAGATGCCGGGTGCCCAAGCAGACGTGTCGATGTTCCCACCACGGTGCTGGCGATACAGGATTTGCCCGTTGCAAGCCGTGACACTGGCATAGCGGATGTCTTCGCTGCAAGAAAGATGGAGCCTGTCACAGAAGGGGTTGGGATGTATGCGTAAGTTTGGGGACGTACTTTCTTCCACACGGTCGGGGCTTCCCTTTTCCATGTCGAACTGGTAGGTGCCCGATTGCAGTTCTATCACGGCCTTTCCGTCTACTATGCCTTTGAAGTCCACGCCTTCTGCTTCTTTCAGGTCTTTTCCACTTTCAGTGATGTTGTCTGTCTTTTCCATTAGGGGCAGATAGAGTGTGGCTGTAGTGTTGGCCGGTACGGTGGCCGTATAGCTGATGCGTCCGTCCTCTTTGTATTGCCATTCACTGCTGATACGCCCGTATCCGGACAGATGAGATGCCTTGGCCTGCGTGATGCGTTTTTGTCCGGTGGGGAATGCCGTCCTGAAGTCCGGAGTGGGTTGCAGGATGATGTGTTTGAATCCGGGTTGTGTTTCGTCTGCCTCGATGCCGCCCACGTAACGGAACATCCATTCCGACACCACACCGTAGGAGTAATGGTTGAAGGAGTTCATGATCCACGGGTGCTTGTTGAACCCGCCTTCCTTGGTGTAGGAGTCCCAACGTTCCCAAATAGTCGTGGCTCCTTGGTCTACGCTGTACAGCCACGATGGGTTCTCGCGTTGCAGCAGCAGGTCGTAGGCCAAGTCATCCATGCCTTCCGCGCTGAGTGTCTGGTTTAGGATGCTCGTGCCGAGGAATCCGGTGCTCAGTTTGTAACCGTTGTCTGTGATTTTTTTGCGCAGCACTTCGCGGGCTTTCCCTATGGCGGTTTCGGGTAACAGACCGAACTTCAAGGCCATCAGGTAAGAGGCTTGCGTGGATATGTTGGGCAGGCCGTCGGAATTGAGATACCTGTGTTGGAATTCTTCCTTGATGTTTTCGTAGAGAGTGCTGTATTTCAGTGAATCCAAATAGAAACGGTCGGCCTGTGCCTCGCTCAGCACTCCTGAAATCTTGCTCATCAGTTGGGCCACGTAGGCATAATAGCATACGCTGACGTAGCGTCCGTCCGTGGTCTCGTAAGAGAGCCAGTCGCCTGTGGCCGTACCGGCACCGTTGTACTTGAAGCCTCCTCCGCTTTGTGTGGAGAGCCAATCCATGTAGAGGCTCATGGAAGCGTAGCTTTCGCTCAGTACACTTTGGTCGTCGGTCATGAGATAGACGGTCCAAGGTACGATGACTCCGGCATCGGCCCATCCTGAGTTACCGAAGCCCCAGAAGTTGCAGAACGGTGCGATTTCCGGATATGCCCCGTCTTCGCGTTGGCTTTGGCGCAGGTCATTCAACCATTTACGGTAGAAGGCACGTGTGTCCGTATTATAGGAAGCCGCACGTGCGAACACTTGTGTGTCGCCCGTCCAACCGAGGCGTTCGTCGCGCTGCGGGCAGTCGGTGGGCACGCTCAGGAAATTGTCGCGTTGGCTCCAGATGATGTTGCTGTAAAGTTGGTTTATGTCCGGATGGCTGGTTTCAAAAGTAGCCAGTTCTTCGAGGTCGGAACCGACGAATTCTCCCGTAAGTTTGCTGATTTCCACATCCGAGGTGGTTGTTACTTCGCAGTAACGGAAGCCGAAGAAAGTGGTGGAGGGTTGGAATGTCTCGCCCTCTTCCGTTCCTTTCAGCGTGTAGTGGAGTGTGGCTTCCGCCGTGCGGAGATTGTAAGTGTAGAGGCTTCCGCCCGGTCCGTCATTGGCGCGGTCGGCTGCTCCCGTGTCGTTCAGCATTTCCCCGAACTTGAAGCGGAGCTTCGTGCCGCGTTCTCCTTTGGTCGTGAACCGTATCCATCCCGTCATGTTTTGTCCGAGGTCGAAAAGGGCGGTTTCACCGGCTTTCAGCCGGAGGGTTTCCGTGCCTTCCAATGTACGGACCACATTGATGGTGCCGTAAGTGGTGCCGGAGGCTTTCGTGCCTTCATATACGGTGATGGTCTGGGGCGTGCGGCGCAAGAAGTCGCGCACCTTGACCGTGGGGCCGCGGAAGGCTGTGATTTCTCCGTTGAATTCTGTGTTTTCAGCTGTGGCGAACCATTCGGAGGTATCATATTCCGGCATGCTCCAGTCGCTTTCGCGGCGTGCGTCATACGTCTCGCCGTTGTAGATGTCTCCTGAAATGACGGGGCCGCAGTAAGAACAGCTCCAGTCCGTTCCGGTTACGATGTTTTCTATCGTGCCGTCTTCGTATTCAAGCCTTAGTTTGGCGATGAACCCGAGCGAGGGGGAACCGTACATGCCATGTGCGATGGCTCCGCCCCACCAGCCGTTACTCACTTGTGCGCCGACTGCGTTTTCGCCTTCTTGTATAAGAGGGGTCACATCGTAGGTCATGTAGTTGATTTCTTTCCGGTAGTCGGTCCAGCCCGGTTTCAGTTCATCATACATGGTCGTACCGTCTTGTCCGACGCGCTTTCCGTTAATGAACAAATCGAATACCCCAAGAGCGGATGCGTAGATTTTAGCCGATTTCACCGTGCTTTTTGCAGTGAAAGCCTTGCGGAAAAGAGGGATGCCCTTTTCTGTACCGGTCTGCATGGCACAAGTCTCTTCGTAAGTGGAGTGTACGCACAGCATTTTGCTGCCTTTCTTCGTTATCACGGTACCGTCGCTGAATGCCATTCCGGCTCCTTCGAAATCTTCGGAGAAAGTCACGGTACCTTGCGTGCCGTCCTCTTCGTCGTAGGTGGTCACTTTGATGTTGTCATAATACGCCATCTCGTCCATGGTCAAGTCGTGGTAGGTGCGGAAGCCAATCAGGCCGTTTTTTAACCGGCCGGACGTGTCGGTATAGGTGTCCACAAGTGTCCCGTCGATATAGGTCTCCACAGTCGTGCCATTCACCTTGAGGGTCAGATGGTGGAGCGAGCCGGTGAGTTCGGCCTTAGTGAAAAACTTGCCTAAATCGGCATCGTTGGAGCTGAACGCACCGTTTGTTTTCACGTGGCGGCGCAAGAACGGTGTTTCTTTGTCGCGCACATTGATGCCCCACAGGTGGAAATTGTCCGTGTCGTAGCCTGAAAAGATTATGCCTGCGTTGTCACGCTCGATGAGGAAATCCAAATCGAGTGCATATACCGTTGGAGTGTTCATGGGATTGTACCAGGAATAGGAGGCTTCGATGAACAGGCGTCCGTTCTTGATTTGTCCTGTGGTAAAAGGGTTGTTTTCGTCTGAGAAGTCTTCGTGAAGCAATATTTTTGGACTCTCTCCCTCTAAATCGGTTACGGTAAAGTTGTCGAAATAAGCACGTTCCGTATCATTGTAATTGTTTAGGGCGCGGTCCTGGCGGATGCCCACCGTGCCGTATCCGTAATCTCCACCGTCGGGATTCGTTCGGGTGTCAATCAATACGTCGTCGATGTACGAACGCGCCACGTCACCGTCCACTTCGATGCGCAGATGGTAGGACTTATGCAGTTGCACGTCGATGAACGGGCGAAGGTCTATCTCTGCCAGGCAGGTCGCGTCCGCGAGGTCGGGGCCGCGCCAGATGTGTGGGCGGAAACGGGGATAACCGGCTTCGAGGTTCACTTGCCACATATAGTAATGGCTGTGTTCGGCATTCGAGGCAAAGATGATTCCTGCGGAAAGGTTGTCGATTTCGAAATCCGCCTCTACGGAATAGTGCGTGATGGCGTTTTCGGATGTAGCCAGTGGCGTGTCGGTCGCTTTGATCCAACGTGCGCCATCCCATCCGCTGCCGAGCAGTCCGGTTTCAAAATATGCTTCTTCGGACGAAGTAGATTCACGTCCTTTGTTGTCCCATACGGTCACAGTCCAATAGTAACGGGTGGAAGGAGACAATGGGTTGCCGTCATAAGGCACGTCTATCTGGCAATCGGATTCGATTCGGCCGGAGGTCCATACCTGTTCGCTGTGGGTGGCATCGGTGAATACGGAGATTTCATAGGCAGTTTGCCGGATGCCCCGTTCATTGTCTGCGTCCATCATCCAACTGAACATAGGTTTTTCCACATCGATACCTATAGGGTTTTTCACGGCTTCCGTACGTAGTCTTTCCACTTCCATGGCATAGGTGGAGTGCATGCCCAAAAGGCCGATGGCACACCATAAAACGGTATGGCGGAACAACGAAAAAGATCGTGTGCGGTCTTGCATTCGGTTCATTGTCGGGCGTTTTGGGGTATGCTCCGGAAAGAATGTGCCGGGAGATGTCCGGCGTTGGTCTTTGTCTTGTTTCATGATATCATTATATCTAAAAATGTTTTCGGGGGCAAAGCTAATGGAATCCGGGCAAAGACAGGTGTAACAGATTGCCAAAAGGGTGGAAAATCGCGGCAAAGCGTATTTTTCAAGGGAGATACGCACTTGTCATGCCCGATTTCCCATGTCCGGCCTGTCTTGGAACTGTCTGGGCGTTTGGCCGTATTCCTCCTTGAAACACTTGGCAAAATACTTCGGGTCGTTGAAGCCTACGGCATAGGCCACTTCGGACACGGTCATGTCGGCTTGCCATAGCAGGCGGCAAGCCGACCGGAGACGGATATTCTTTACGAAATCCATCGGGGTAAGCCCGGTCATGGCTTTGAGTTTGCGGTTCATGGTTGATTTGGACAGCTTGACTTCTGCGGCGAGGCAGTCCAGATTGAAGTCGCTGTCCGTGAAATGGCTTTCTACGGTCTTCACCATGTTTTCCAGAAAGGTCTTGTCCCGGTTCTGGTAAGGTAGGACATCGCAGTCTGTATCCGGTGCGTGAAGGAACTGTCGGCTGCGTTGGCGGTATTGCAGGAGCAGGTTGTCGATGCGGGTGGTGAGTACGCGAATGTCAAAAGGTTTGGTCAGGTAACCGTCCGCTCCGGCTTCGTAGCAGGCCGCATGGGTGTCGTCCGTGGCTTGTGCCGTGAGGATGATGACGGGAATATGGCTAGTGGACAGGTCGTTCTTCACCTCTCGGCAGAGTGTCAGTCCGTCTGTGCCAGGCATCTTCAAGTCACACACCATCAGGTCTATATTTTGGTCTTGGAGCCGAGAGAATGCCAGTCTTGCGTCGTGGGCTGTTATGATGTGGTAGCGTTGTCCGATTAAACGCCCGATGGAATCGGTGATTTCAGCGTTGTCGTCCACGATAAGTATGGTCGGACACAGCCTTGCGGACGGAGAATGTGCGCGTCCGTCGGTTGACGGTCGTGTTGTATCGGTATCCGGATGGTTCACCATCGGTGGCTGGCAGATTTCTTCTGGTTGGTAGGCAGTTTCTTCTAACGGCAGATCGATGGTAAAACGGCTGCCTTTGCCTGGTGTGCTTTGCAAGTCCAATGTGCCGTGGTGCAGGTAGACTAATTCTCGTGTCAGGGACAGCCCGATGCCATTCGATTCGGTTCCGTTGGCTTGAGGGGAGCGGTAGAATCGGGTGAATACTTTGGTTTGTTCTTGGGCGGAGATGCCGATGCCTTCATCCCATACTTCCAACCGTAAGTGCTTGCCATCGTCTTTCTTTGCAGTACGTAGCCGTATGCCGACGTTATGGCGGGATGGTGTGTACTTGACGGCATTGGAAAGAAGATTGAATACCATTTCTTCCAATTTGTCCGCATCGTAGAAACCGTAAATGTCCTCAGGGAAGATGTCCAGGTTAAAGTCAATCTCTTTTTTGCGGGCCAGTAATGTGAAGTCCGTTTGTGCAATGTGGCGTATAAAAGCCGCCACATCACCGTAGCTTGCCTGCAAGGACAGGCTTTTCTGTTCGGCTTTCCGGAAGTCGAGTACTTGACGGATGAGCTTTTTCAGGCGGAGGATATTGTCGCGCAGGCCACGGGTTATAGGGGAACCGGAGGGGCTGTTTTGTTCGATTTCATCGGTCAGGCAGGACAGGACGGTGAGCGGAGTGAGCAGTTCGTGGGAAACGTTGGTGAAGTATTCCAACTTTGTCCGGGCGATTTCTTCGCGTAACAGTTGTGCGTTCTTTTTGCGCAGGTGTTTGGCGTAAAGACGGAAACCGCATACGCACAAGACAAGAAACATGACGGCATAGGCTGTATAAGCTGTCCAGGTTTCAAACCATCGGGGGCGTTTGACAACGGTATAAATGGTGCTTGGACCTGTAGTGTGCCCGTTTTCGTCCATGCCCCAAACCTCTAATGTATAGGTTCCTTTAGGCAGGCGGTCGTAGAAAGCCGTGTGTACACCGGCTCTGAGTTGTATGGGGTTCCGGTCCAGGTCGGCAAGCCGGTATGCTATGCGGATGTTTCCGGAAGAAGAATATGTAAGGGAGGAAAAACGGAATTCGATGCGGGAGGCTTCCGGTGGCAAGGCAATCAGCCCGCCGTTCCATGAAAATCCTTTGCAAGGGTCGGTCTGCATGCTTCTGTCTTCGATACGTAAGTCCGTGAGAAATATCTTGTCCGGCTTTACTTCCGGTTGCGGTTTGTCGGTACGTATGGCGATGAATCCTCCATGGCCTCCGGCGTATAACAGTTTTTTATGTCCTGTACACGATGCGTTGTTGCGGAAGGCATATACGGGGATATGCTTGTCTTGTGTGTTGTAAGTATGCCGGGTACGCTTCTCTGGGTCATACCGGATGACGGCACTCGGCGTGACAAGCCATAAGTCTTTACCGATGGCTTCCAAATGGAGCACCGGTGACATGTCAGGCAAACCGGACAAGGTATGGTCCGACCATTTGGAAGCCTTTGGATAGAAACTGTAGAGGCAGCCCAGTTCCGTAGCCATCCAGATGTGTCCGGTGCTGTCGCAGCAAAGGTGCCGGATGCGGTCGTGCGGGGACAAGGGTAGTTTATAGCGGGTTGTGGGGCGGATTCCTGTGGGATAGGTATGCATGCAAGAAAGCCTGCCGGTAGCATCGCTTATCCATAGCCGGCCTTGTTGGTCTTCGCAAAGGGCATTGACGTTTCCGGGGAGGTTTGTGACTGCGGCGAGAGGATGGCCGTCCGGTTTGAATACGAACAGTTTCCTTTCTGTCATGACCCATAAACGGCCTGCCGGGTCTTCAAGTATTCCGGTGACATGGCCGGTTTCTGCCCCGTCGTGGGCTAAAAGCAGCGTATCGGTGAAGCGAATGTCCATACCCTGACGTTGTGCCCGGAACACGGTCGGGACAAAAGCTGAGGCGATCCATACCGTGTTGGGAAACCGGGAACGGGCGATGAGATTGACTTCCACATTCCTCTTTTGGGAATAGGGATGGAGGTTGTAGGTCCCGCTATCCGGGGCGTACAGCCCGATGCCGTTGCGTTCTTGATTGAACCATAGTACACCGCCCTCATCTTCGTACATGCAGTTGATGTTGGTATCAAATCCTAATGTTTCCTTGATGAAAGGCAAACTGTGCCCCGATAGCTCTTCCGGACAGAAAGATATATGGTAGCCTGCGTCGAATGCTCCTAACCAAAGGTCTCCTTCCCGGTCTCTCAATAGAGTGGAAAACATCCGGTTGCGGTCGAAAGGGACAGATGCGGACGAGAAATGCAATATGCCGTCTGTGGGACGGTTGAATATGTGCAAAGCATTATAGGAAAGCATCCAGAGTTGTCCGTTGTGCCCGTCTTGTTCTATATCGAAGAAAATGTCGTCTGCCACGTCCTGGTGTTCGTACATGTCCGCGCCGTTCCGTTCGGGATAAAAACGGAAAAGCCCGTCGCCCCATGTGCCTAACCAATAATGTTCGTCGCGATCTTGAAACAAGACAAAAGGTATGTTGGCGTTTCCTATGGCCGGATAGCCGGTGAAATGGTCTTTTTCAGCATCCCATCGGAACAAACCTTTGCCCCAGGTCAATATCCATAAGTGTTGGGCGTGGTCTTCATAGATGGAGGTGACGGCGGCTTTCAGGTCATATCGTCGAAGGATATGCAATTGTTCGTCGCATCGGTACAAGGCTTGTGCCGTGGCAATCCATAACTGCTGTTTTTTGTCAGTGTACACATATTTGATTTCCGTATGACAGAACGCTCCATTCAGGACGGGCATCCATTTCCATGTTTGTTTGTCGAACAGGTTCAGTCCGTTTTGTGTACCGATGAATACGCGGTGTTCCGTGTCGGTAATCAACGTAATGGAGTTGTCCGTCAGTAGGTCGGGATGTAAGGGATCAGATTTGAACACTATGGTTTCGTATCCGTCATAACGTGCTACACCATGGGTTGTGCCAATCCATATCATGCCTTCGCGGTCTTGATGAAGGGAAGTGGTTTCTCTTGAGGGAAGCGAAGAGGCAAACGGAAGGGGCGTGGCCGAGTAATCCCGTGCGTGCAGGGTAAAGAACGAAAGGAACAATCCGGACCACAGGAGCGTGAGGAATATGGAATCGCGGCTTTTCATGTAGGATTAATTTGTACAAAGTTACGAAAAGAAATGGGATGGGACGCATTTTTGATGAAAATATGTTCCTTTATTTTTTATATGTCAATACCACGCTAATCAGGCGTGGTATTGGCTAAAGGTATTTTGTTTAAGGCACCTACATACAACTTTACACTAACATATATATATAAAAGACGGACACAGATATTCAAATATCCGTGTCCGTCCCTCTTATCTTTGATTCTTTAGTTATTTCTTATTCAAAGTAATCTGTTCATCATCATCTCCGACAGTAAACGTCATTGTTGTTTTGTTTATTTGTCCTTTGATGAGGTCTTCGTTGTAACTTGATGTGAAGTTTCCGTTTTCTTGATTATATTGATATTTTAGAGTTTCGTTATCAACATATACTGTACCTTCTGAACTCTTGATGTTCAATGTCAAATCGGTTTTGTCTACAATTTTGATTTCGTAGTTGTCTTGTGCTTTGTTTGTTCCGCTCCATACAGTTCCAACAAGTTCATCTGCTGTAAAATAAGGGGAAGGGTCATTTTCGTTGTCATCATCACAAGCAACGAAATTCAGGCACATTACGCACGTAAGTAACAGTGCACCAAACATTCTAAATGTTTTCATTTTGATTTTGAATTTTGTTTCTTCACCAGTCCCCGAAAGAAGATGTTACCAGTTAAAATGCGAAAGCGTGAGGACTGCTAACTTATTTCAACCGATAGGCGTCTGGAAATGCCGTGAACTAAAACAAGCAACAGTCTCCCACGCCATATTGCATGACGCGAGAGATGCTAACTCATTCTCGTTCACCTTTTAGTTTTCCAGACTTTATCGGTGAGAATCAGTTAAACACTTTCGTGTAAATCTATTCCGCAATGTCCGAAATTCGGCTATTACACCGAATTCCAAATGCAAATATACTCAATTTATCCGATTATTTCTCATTTCAGAAATCATATTTATCCGATTAGCAAATATTTAGTGTGTTTTCGGGATTTTCTGTATCTTATATTTCTATATATCGGGAATATCTGCTATCTTCGAGATATAAGAAAAAGAGAAAAGGAAAACGGATATGTTTGATTTTAAATTCAAAACATTAACAGAACTGATTAAGACATTTCCTGACGAACAGAAATGTATTGATTTTCTGGAGCATATACTCTGGAACGGAAATCCTGTATCTCCGTTTGACCCTACATCGAAAGTATATAAGTGCAAGAACAATCGTTATCGATGCAAGAATACCGGCAAATACTTCAATGTCAAGACTGGGACGATATTCGAGAATACGAAAGTATCACTCCAAAATTGGTTTATAGCTATTTGGATGTGTATGTCACACAAAGGTGGTTTGTCTTCTATGGAGTTGCAAAGGGAACTCGGAGTGACACAGAAAACAGCTTGGTTTATGCTCCAACGCATAAGGAAATGTTGCGAATTTGATAACCAATCAGTATTGGACAACGAAGTGGAAATGGACGAAACTTATGTGGGTGGCAAGAACAAAAACCGTCACGCCAATAAGAAAGTCAAGTATTCGCAGGGTAGAAGCTGTAAGGATAAAGTTCCTGTATTCGGTATGATTGAACGTAACGGTAAAGTTGTGGCACGTGTTGTTCCGTCCACGACTTCCAAAGATTTGATACCAAGAGTAATCAAGCATGTAAACTCTTTCGCAACGGTTTACACAGATGAATGGGGAGCTTATAACGGATTGAATGATACCTATGACCACTATATCGTAAGACATCACATGAAAGAATACGTGCGTGGTAAAGTTCATACGAACAACATAGAGAATTTTGGGGTAATTTCAAACGTGCGATAATCGGTGTATATCGTGTCGTTTCACCTCAACATCTTCAATTTTACGTAAATGAGTTCGTATTCAGGAGAAATACTTGTAAATTTGCAACCGATAATAGGTTCTTGTACTTCATGGAGAATGTGCAAGGTTATCGGTTAAGATATAAAGAATTGATTGAATATGCTCGTTGTAGTTGAATACATATCGAAAATTAAAATCGAGGACATGGAAGTCCCCATTTATGTGAGTGACGACAGCCGTATGTTTGTCGGTATGGAAATTATGCCTTATCTGAATACACCTCAAAAAGTCAAACAGACAATCATAACGGATAAGGATGCCATACAATACACAGTTTATCCCGTTCTTGAAGTATTCAAATACATCAAGGATAAGAAACTTTTGTTGTTAGATACGTCCACCATTTGTAAGAAGCAACATGCTTTTATCCCTGTTGAGAAACAGGTTCTGACACCAGAAAACGAATTTGCTTTAACACTTAAAAAGATGATGTCTCCGAAAAAGAAGAAGTAAAAAACGGTTGATGAGATAAGCAATAAATATCTCATAAGAACAACTTAAAAAATAGAAGGCTTATGGGACAAATAACAGGCAACGATAAAGACTTTCCGACAATCAAGCAAGTTAATGACGCTTTGGGGAGTGTTGGTGGAACTTTGGATATATCCATAAAAGAAGAAGAATTTCGTTCATTTTTTGGAACGCCAACAGATGACTATATTGTGTGCAACAATATAAATTTACGCAATATGATGAATACATTAAGTACCGGTAAATATAATCAAATTCAAGGTGATATGTATGGTATGAATATACCGATACAGATAATAAATAAAGATTCTGAACCAATTTGCATATTTAATTGGTATATAGTTATTGATAAAATTTTAACAACTGTCTTGAGACTGAAAACTTATGAGTTTAAAACAGTTGAATTTGATAAATCTGGAGACAATTCTAAAATCGAGGCATTAGAGTTTTATAGTAAAGAATATTCTTCAGTTGATATAAATATGGCATCTTCAATTGTGCCCGGTTTTATCGTATTCAATACTATTACGAACACTTTTTTACAAGAAACAATCCATACAGGTGAACAAGAATATTTTGCGGGTTGGATTAATCAAGAATATTTTGGGTCATTTACAATGGAAGGAGTTAAGCCGACTGAAAACAAAATATATAAAGAAACAATTACGGGGAAATTTTACATCGGCAAATCAGGAACATTGATTGAGTTAAATGATGAATAAACTCAAGATAAAACAGCAATAACTTTCACCGTACTCTTAGAGTAAGTGAAAGTTATTCATTAAAACAACTAAATAAATGGTGTAAACTGGTATGTAGATTCCTTGTTTAATAGATGTCTTCCCCGATACCGCCGGGACCGCAGATGCTTATGGGAACGAGTTCCATGTAATCTAAAGAGAAGCCTCCACTGGTGGCACTGGACAGCACGGAACGTAAGCGTATCGTATGGTGCCGGTTGGGTTGTACTTGTACTTGGCAGATTTTCCGTCGCAACAAGTCATTCTGATTGTAAAAGATGACGCATTTAGACGGGTCATAAGCCGGAGTCGTGGTAGTGCCGCTTCCTCCGAAGTAGTAGTAGACTCCTTTGGGACCGCTGTAATAACCATTGTTTTTCATTACACGGGCATTTTCCTGCAGCTCTTCTTCCGTATAAATTCCTGCAGCACCGTCTTTTTCGCTTCTTACACCGTTCCATCCGTTGTAAAGTCCCCCAATATTAGCTGCATCAGCTTTATCGCGCATGTCTATCGGAAGCCCCTGTGGTACTCCGTCTACATAAACCTGTCCGATGCCACGGCTGCTTAATGCGCAATATCCGAGGCGGAGTTCATATATTCCGGGTGGTACGCATGGCAGTCTGAACGTCACGTCATAGCTCGTGCCCAATACGGCGATGTCGTCTCCTTGGTAATTGGACCAATAGATGATTGGCCGTTTTACGATGAACATGGTGTTCTCGCTGAATGACATGTTTTTCAAGTAGCCGGGAGGAAGGTAATAGTTGAAGCCTCCACCTTCCGTCCCGTCTTCGCTGTTGTCACCGCTGTTGTACTCCTTAAGAGGATTGCCGCACAACCGCATGTTGTTGTTCGTCAGTTCCGGCCATAAGAGTTCAAAATCTATGCGCATCCGGGTATTCATGACGGTGTTGCGCATGACAGGGTCGTAAGCTACCACGTCGTCGATGTAATAGTAAGCCACGTTCAAAGAGTAGTTCTCTTGTTCCGGAACGGTCAGATGGGCACCCCGGATCCGTTCGTAATTGTTGTATTGGGAAGCATGGCAATGATTGACATAAAATTCGGAGGGATATTCGACAGCCGGGTCTACCGGACGGTACACCTTTTCCAATTTGATGGTGGAGAAGTCGAGCAGTGTGCTGACCCAGTCCGTCGGGTCGGCGTATGCGGTGTGGATGCCGATGGTGTTTACCAGTTTGGCCGTACTGCTGAACAGGCGGTCGATGATGTGGTAGGAGAGGAACATGTTCAGAGGGTTGTACTTGTGGGTCAATGAACCTTTGTTCCAGTACAGTTCCTTATATGTCTTGCCGGAACCCGGAACGGTCTGGTTCAGGCCGAAGATGGCTTCCGCATCTGCCCCGCTGTATTTCTCCGCAGCCAATTCGTATAGGGCATCGATCTTTTCGTCCATGGTCATGCTTTCGTTGAAGCGGTCGGGGTATTTCCCGTACAGGTCTTTGTCCGGCACGATGAGAAGGGTGAAGCCGCTGTACCGGTGGTCCGGAAGTTTGGCCACGTAGTCTTCATTTCCGATGCGCATGCTTTGGGTAAAAGGGGCATACCACCCTTTTTCCTGTTCGTATTCTTCGTCCCGATAACGGTATAAGGAATCTATCAGTCCCGTCCGTCTGAGGGCTTCGTAATAAATCTGGAAATCCTCGTGATGTTCGTCCAACAGAGTGGAACCTAAACTGGTGCTGGGTACCAGGACACGGTCAACCGGATGTACCACGCCGTTTTCCACGGAGTCGTTTTTCAATTCGTTGATGATGGCGGCCCGGCGGTTGACGATGGTCAAGGCCATTTGGTTGGCATCCAACGTATCTCCCTTGCTTTCGAAGATGAGTGGTAAGTCCAGTTCGTTGTTTTCCTGTTGCGTTTCGGGCAAGTCGTAAGTGTACATGATTCTTTCTATGATGCACGCCCTCAACAGCGTATCGCAGAATGAAGCGGGAATGTCTTCCACAGATGCATATCCTTTCTCTTTCAGGAAAGCTTCCACGCCCGCATTGGTCGCGGGAAAGAAGGTGCGTGAGCCACGGCTTCCTAAAAAGTCCATTTTCCCGGCTCGTTCCGCAATGCGTTTGAAAAGACTGAAGTTCTCATGTTCGATGAGAAAATCACTCATCATTTCTCCCGTGAAGGTGTAATAGCTTTCTGCCGGTATGTCATCGTTGCAACCGGTAAACAAGTTTGCCTGTCCTGCCAAAAGCAGGACAGTGCAAACGAATTTTGAGAGTCTTGACAGATGTTTCATGGTCTCAAAAAATGAAATCAGGTTAATAATATGGTTTTGTTTCTTTTCAGGCTTATTTTACATCGAGGCTGACGGAAGCCTTTTTTAGTCCCTTGCCTTTTACGGTCAGGGTGAGGCCGCCTTTTTCCCGTCCGCTTTTCACGACGGCCATGGCACGGCCTTTCCAAGTCTTGCGTTCCGGAGCGGTGTAAGCCGTGCAATCTTTTAAATCGGCACTGCATGTCGCCAACAGTGTACCGGGACCTTGGAGTTCGAATGCCAACAGATTGTCGGCATTGGGTACCACCCGTCCTTCCTTGTCCGTAATTTCAGCCACGACATAAACCAATGACTCGCCATCGGCCGAGATTTCCGTGCGGTCGGCCGTCAACCGGATGCGTGCCGGTTTTCCGGCTGTTTCCAAAGTACGTGATTCTTTCTCCTGCCCGTTTTCTACGCCTGCGACGCGTAGAGTGCCCGGAGCGTAAGGCAAGGTGAAGATAGCCTTGAATTCTTCTGCGCGGGTGGTTGATTTTTCACCGATGAGTTTGTCGTTCAAGTACAAACGTACGGATGGGTAACGGGAGTAAATCTCCACGTCGATATTCTTTCCCTCATGTCCGGGCCAGTTCCAATTCTCCCATGTGGGCCAAACGGACCATTGGGTTTCCTTGATTTCCCCGTAGTAACCCGTAGGTTCCTTTACGGAGAGGAACAGTTTGTTGCGTTCGGGGAAGAAGAGCATCTCGCGGTAGTAGGATATGGGTTTACGCCATCCAGTAAGGTCGATGTCACCGCAATAGGCACCGTGCCACGGGAATTGGTTACGTTGGTAGTGTTCGCCTTCGGTCTCTCCTTTATAGAAGAAGCGTCCGATACCCGATTCGCCGAGGTAGTCGATAGCCGTCCACACGAAATCTCCGATGATATAGGAATGGTCGTTGACCCGTGCCCAGTTGGCGAATGCGTCGCGTGGGTAAGATTCCGTCTGCATCATGATGCGCGAAGGGACGCGTTCGTGGTCCGACGGTCCTTTGTGCATCATGTAGTTGTAACCCACGATGTCATGTGCGGCAGCCAACGGGTCGTAGATTTCCCAGTCGCTGTCCCATGCCGCAAGGGCAGATGTCACCGGACGGCTCGGGTCGAGACTGCGTACATGGCCTGCCAAGGCGTATGCCGTAAGGACGGCTTCGGGCGTTTTGCGCTCGATGATTTCGTTTCCGATGCTCCAACAGAAGATAGACGGATGGTTGCGGTCGCGCAGTACCATGGACTCGATGCCCTTCGTCCACCATTGGTCGAACAGGACGGAGTAATCTTTAGGCGTTTTGGCTGACCGCCATCCGTCGAACGATTCGTCGATGACCAACAGTCCCAAGTGGTCGCAAGCATCGAGGAAGGCTTCCGATGGAGGGTTGTGCGAGGTGCGCACGGCGTTGAATCCGGCCTCTTTCATCAGCCGTGCCTTACGCCATTCTGCATCGCGGTAAGAGGCGGCACCGAGCGGACCGTTGTCATGATGGAGGCATCCGCCGTTCATTTCTATGGCCTTACCGTTCAGAACTAATCCTTTTTCGGCATTGTATTCCACGTGGCGCACCCCGAACGTAGTGGTGACTGTGTCGGCCGGTTCTCCGTTGGCCGGTACGAGGCAACATACCATCCGGTAGAGGTTCGGTGTTTCAGGACTCCAGAGCTTGGCGTTTTCAAAAGGGAATTGCAGTTTGATTTTGCTTGTCCGGTTCGCTTCAAGGGTGACAGTTTCTTTTTGTGTGAGAATGGTGTGACCGTCCAAGTCGGTAACCGTGCAAAGCAGTGTGGCCGGGAGGGCTTTATTGCGGTTGGCGAGCGTGGCTTTCACTTCCACCTGCGTCTTTTGGTTCACTTGTTCGGTGGTGATACCTATGCCCCACGGTTCAAAGTGTGCTTTAGGGGTACGGATAAGTTTCACGTTGCGGTAAATGCCGGAACCGGTGTACCAACGGCAGTTCTTCTGTCCCGAGTTGTCCACACGCACGGCAATGACATTCTTGCCCGCTTTGAGGTAAGGCGTGATGTCGTGGTAGAAAGATGAATAACCGTAGGGGCGTATGCCGAGATTATGTCCGTTGACGAATACTTCCGCGTTCATGTAAACCCCTTCGAAATAGAGGGTGGTTTCGGGATGTCGGCTATCCGGAGTAAAGTCGAATGTCTTGCGGTACCAACCGATGCCAGTGGGGTAATACCCTCCATCGTTACCGGCCGGATTGTCTGCTTCAGGACGGCCTTCGATACTCCAGTCATGGGGCAGGTCCAACGTGCGCCAATGGTTGTCGTCGAAGTCCGGATGCGAGGCTGCAGCGGTATCGCCTAAAAAGAATTTCCAATTCCTGTTAAAGTTTACTTCTCGGTTTGAACGTGTAGCGTTCGGAATGGCAAGCTCGTCTGCACGGGAGAAGTTGGCAGAAACCGGGAGGGCGTTTCCGATTCCGAATGCGAAAAAGAGGGCGGCCACCCACTTCAGCCGGCTACTCCGGTGTGTACGTAAGTTCGTTTTCATTTGAATCTGTATTTTTTTATGTGTTTTGATTGATTTGTTTGCAAAACTATATGAAAAGGAAGGTTACAGAGGAGTAAAAAACTGCCAGAAAGGGGGTAAAATCCTATTCTGGCAGTTTTTTACCCCCTTCCCGACTGTTTTTTGCCTGTTACGGTTTTATTTTTCTTTCTCTTGGTATTCGCGGGGTGTCAGTCCGAACTCTTCTTTAAAGCACTTGGTGAAATATTTGGGCGAAGAGAAGCCCGTGGCATAAGCGATTTCGCTGATGTTTCGGTCGCGGCGTGAAAGCATCTCGCAGGCATACTTCAGCCTGATGTTCCGGATAAATTCCAAAGGTGTAAGCCCGGTCATGGCCTTCACTTTGCGGTGGAGGGTGGATTTGGACACATTCAAATGGCCGGACAGTTGTTCCAAATCGAATCCTTCTTCGGCCAAATGGGTGTGGATACAGTCTGCCATGTCCTGAAGGAACTGGGTGTCGTTGGAAGAATATTCCAGTTCGGCCAGACGGACGTGGTCTTCCATCCTGAAAGTCTGTTGGCGGTTCCGGTAGGTATGGAGCAGATTGTCTATCCGGGCGGCTAGCACTTTCAACTCGAAAGGTTTGGCCAAATAACCGTCCGCTCCGGCTTCATAACAATCTACCCGGTCATCCGCGCTCTGTTTGGCTGTCAGCATGATAACGGGAATGTGGCTAGTTTCGAGTTGTGATTTAAGTTTCCTGCACAAGGCGAATCCGTCCATGCCCGGCATCATGACATCCGATACGATGAGGTCTACGGCGCTTGCCTTGAGTTGTTTCAGAGCCTCCAACCCGTTTTCTGCCGTGAGCACCCGGTACTTCGTGGCCAATATCTTCTCCATCATTTCCAACAGTTGCGTGTTGTCGTCCACAAGGAGGATGGAGGGACGGTCGTTTCCGGGTTCTCGGGCTTCGGGAGACGGCTCTTGCGGCATAGGGGAGAAGGCTTCTGGTGAAGTGAAGTCTTGTGTGGATGCTTCAGCATCTGTCAGCTGTATTTCGAGGTTTTCTTTTGCGGAGACGGTGGGCGGAAGGTCCAGGGGAAGGGCCACGGTGAAACAGCTTCCCTTTCCCGGTTCGCTTTTCAGTGTTAATCTGCCATGGTGCAAGGTGGTCAATTCCCGTGCCAATGCCAACCCTATGCCGTTCGATTGTCCGCTACGCCCGTTGCTTCCGGTGTAGAAGCGGTCGAATATCCTTTGTTGTTCTTTGGCCGGTATGCCGACACCCTCGTCTTGTACGGTGAATATCACGTCTTTTTCTGTTCCGTTTTGCCGTATTTCCACGATGAAATCGACATTTTTTCCACTTGGCGTGTATTTGACGGCATTGGAAAGCAAGTTGTAGAGTATCTTGTCTGTTTTGTCAAAATCCAGTGTGCCCCGGCATTCGCCTTCCGGAATTCGGAGGTTCAGCCGTACGCCTTTCTGTTCAGCCAAAGGCCAGAAATGGTGGGTACACAGTTGACGGGCGAAAGCGAAGATGTCGCCTTCTTCGGGGCGAAGTACCATGTTGCCGTTCTCGGTCTTACGGAAATCCAGGACTTGTTGCAGCAGGCGTTTCAGCCGGTAGATGTTGTGGCGCAGCACCGTGGTCTGGCGTTTTTCGGTCGGATACTTCCGTTCCCAGTAGTCACCTACGCAGGATATCACGCTGAGCGGCGTAAGCAAGTCGTGGGAGATGTTGGTGAAATAATCCAGTTTGGCTTGTGTCAGGGCTTCTTGGAGTTGTAATCGGTTGCGGTTGCGCAATCGTTGCAAGTACAGCCTCAGGAGTACGTAGATGAGAAACAGGGCAACGGTTACGTAGGCCGCGTAAGCCCACATGGTTTCATACCAAGCCGGAAGTTGCGTGAGGCTGAGCAGCGTGGCGGGAGCCTGCCATTGCCCGTTACGGTCTGTGGCTTTTACGACCAACCGGTAGTATCCCTTGGGCAGTTTCTGGTAATAAGCCGTGTTTTCTCCTTCTTGCAGGTAGTTCCAATCGGTATCGAGGCCTTCCAACCGGTAAGCATAGCGTACTTTTCCGCTTCGAGCATAATCTAAAGTAGAAAAACTGACGGAAAGGTTGGCCGCTTCAGGTTGCAAGGTAAGCGTGTGCCGGTCGGGCTGTCCGGACGCGTACCGCCCGGAGGGATTGAACAGCATACTGCGCGTACCGCTTTTGAAGTCGGTCAGCATCACCGTACGTGAAGGGGCTTTAGAGCCGGATGAAGATGGGGGAGTGACTGATACGAAACCGCCACGTCCTCCGGCGTAGAGTGTACCGTCGGCCGAAAGGAATGCAGCTTGGTCGCGGAAGATGGGGGAAGACATATTGCCGTCCGAGGAAGTGTATTGTTGCAGGTTGTGGCTCCGTGTGTCGTAGTGGATGAAACGGTTGTGGGAGACGATCCAAAGGTGGTGGTTTCGCCACAACAGATTCAATATTGTCATGCCTTGCGTGTCGAAACGGTCGCTGAAATCTTGGAAAACCGAATCCTCCGGTTGGCCGTACAGGATGCGCCCCAGATTGGTGGCTACCCAAAAGCCGTCCGAGTCATCGGGACAGAGAAAGCGCGCCTCCTCGTCCTTGTGGTTCTGAAAGGCACGTGTTTGCGGAATACATGCCATGCGTTTCCCTTCCACCGTTATTATATATAGACGTCGGGAAGTGGCGGCCCAGACGGACACAGCGTCTCTATGGGCAAAGGCGGTAAAGTGCAGGCTATCGGGCGTGGAGAGCAAGGACGTGCCGTCGGCAGGTTGGCAAAGCATACGCCCTCCGCTGCGCAACCAAAGTTTGCCGTCTGATGTTTCTTCCATCTGGTTGGCGGGAACATAATCACCGGAAGCGTCGGACAACCGGATGCGGCGGTTTACCTTAAATGTTCCTTGTTCGTATGTCAACAGGTACACTTGGTTGCGGTGGGGAGCTGCTACCCATAAGCCGCCGCTGACAGGACTGGATGCCGTGACGCGGGCATCTACCGTCAGGTTCTGGATTTCGGGGGTAGCGAAAACGGTTTTTCCGTGTTGCGGCCCATGGAGGCAGAGACCGAAGCGGTCTTGGATGAACCAGAAGCGCCCCTGGGTGTCGCGGTTCAAAGTGAGCAGATTGGGCATCCAGTCCAAGGTCTTGCGTAGGTCGTCCAACGGATAGTTCCGTATGGTTTCCGTATGAAACGTGAGCAACGTGCCCCGGTCGTAAGAACTGAGCCACAGGTTGCCATCGTGGTCTTTCAGGATTTTGGTGTACATTTTGCCGGTGTCTATGTGTCCGGGCAAAGCCACGGGGATCAACTTGCCGGTACGGTCGTCATACTGGAATGCGTACAGGTTGTTATAGGACAAGGCCCAAATGTAACCGAACGTGTCGTCTTGGCTTGTACTGAAGAATTTGCTGTCTGCCACTTTCCCTCGTGGTGACTGTATGTCCTGACGGATATATTCCACATGTCTCAAGGTTTCATCGGTCAGGAGTTGCCACAGTCCTTCTCCCCATGTGGTGAGCCAGTACCGCCCGTCCCTGTCTTGGAAAAGCGTGAAAGGAGAGTTGGTTTGTCCCACAGGCGGCAGGTGGCGTAGTTCTTGTGTACTGTCCGTATAGACGAAAATCCCATTCGACGTGCATAACCACAGGCGTTCTTTTCCTTTCTCATAAAAGAAAGAGTTGATGTAAGACGGTTTGCCGTTTGGGGAAGGTAGTTTGATGGAGGTATATTCATGGTATGGGAAACGGGACTCCAATAGCCGGTCGTTTAAGGCTACCCATATACGTTTTTTCCCGTCGGAACAAAGAGAGCGAATGTAGGCGGTCTGTAACGGGGCTTCTCCCGGTGTGGTAATCCGGTAAGTCTGTTTGTCGACGAGGTTCAGTCCTTTTCTCGTTCCAACCCAAAGGTATGCACTGTCTTCCGCAATGCAGGTGATGTGGTTGTGGGTAAGCCGGCCCGGATGTCGGTAGTCTGTTTGGAACGTTTGCAGGCGGTAACCGTCGTAGCGCGACAAGCCGTTCGTTGTGCCTATCCAGACAAAGCCGTCTTCGTCCTGATAGAGTTCCGTCATTTCGTTGGATGGCAGCTCTCCGGCGAACGGAAAGTCCATTGACCAGATGGCTTGTGCCGGAACTTTCAGGGAAAGTCCTAACCAAAACAGTAACAGGTAGAAAGTATTTTTCATTCGCATCCCATCCGAAGTATGATGGACAAAGGTAGTGAAAAAATAGGCTTATTCGTCAGATTTTTATAAAATCCTCAACTTTTCCGTCTTTGGCTCTCATTTTTACCAGTAAAAAGTGTAATTTTGCAACTATAAGTATATTTGCCGATAATTATAAGCTAAGAAGATTTTATAATATACCTTCCTTAAAAAGTATAGAATGAATGATGTTTTTGACAGGTCTAAGCATGTGTATAAATCGAATGCTTTTGAAGAAATAATAAAAGATACCATACGTTTTTTCAATGGTACGCCTGTTCATGAATTGCCACCTCCGGAAAATTTCATAGGTACAGGGGTGTATGCTCTATATTATATAGGGAAGAATCCTTATTATAAGATACTTTATGATTTAAACAGGTTGGAGTTTAAGCAACCGATTTATGTAGGTAAGGCCGTGCCGCAAGGTTGGAGGCAGGCAAGGACAGTTGGGAAATCTCAAAGTTCGCATGAACTTTACAGAAGGTTATGTGAGCACGCAAATAGTATCAACCAGGTGCATAATTTGGATTTGAAAGATTTCCATTGTCGTTTCATGATATTGGAAAATGCCGCTTGTGATATGATAGGAACTATTGAAGCGGCATTAATCCGTTGTTATACTCCGGTATGGAATAGCTCGATAGATGGGTTTGGCAATCATGATCCCGGAAAAGGACGATATAATCAGTCCAAATCAGATTGGGACGTATTGCATCCAGGACGGAGTTGGGCTTATAAGTGCCAAGGTAAGGCTTTGCCTTTGGTTGATGTAGAAAGGAAAGTCTGTAAGTATTTATCGGGAGAGTAATATGATTAATAGTTTGGAAATATTTTCAGGTGCTGGAGGTTTAGCAAAGGGTATTGAAATGGCGGGTGCTCGTCATCAGGCTTTTGTTGAGTGGAATGGAGATGCTTGTAAAACTTTAAGATGGAATTACTCACCTGATATTGTTTTTGAAACAGATATACGGGATTTTCAATTTTCTCAGTTCAGTAATATAGATGTTATTGCGGGAGGTCCTCCATGCCAACCTTTTTCTTTGGGTGGAAAGGCTTTGGGATACAAGGATGATAGGGACATGTTTCCATATGCAATTTCCGCTATTCGACAGTTAACGCCTAAAGTTTTTATTTTTGAGAATGTAAAGGGCTTGCTGAGGCAGTCATTTGCTCGATATTTTAGTTACATCATCCTGCAACTTACTTATCCTCATGTGGAGTTGAAAAACTTGGACTGGGAGAGAAATCTTTCATTGCTTGAACGTATTCATACAGAAGGTTCTTATAAAGAATTAAAGTATAATGTAATATTTAGGTTGCTAAATGCGGCAGACTACGGTGTCCCACAAAGGCGTGAACGTGTGGTTATTGTCGGCATCCGGAATGATTTAAATGTGGCTTGGAATTTTCCAGAAGGAACGCATTCGCAGGAAGCATTACTTTGGGATAAGTATGTAACTGGAAGTTATTGGGAGAGGCATAATCTCATCCCTCCTTTTGGGGAACAAAGACAACAGGCCTTGCAAAAGGAACGTTTATTGTCTCAATATGGAATGTTTCCACCGGTAAAGGCTCCTTGGCAGACTGTACGTGATGCTTTGCAGGGCTTGCCTGTTCCGCTTGAAGCAAGTGAATCGTACGATGAACATCTGTTAAGAACCGGTGCAAAAGAATATGCCGGGCATACCGGCAGTGATATTGATCAGCCGTCCAAAACCATAAAGGCTGGAGGGCATGGGGTACCGGGAGGGGAGAATATGATAAAGTATCCTGATGGGAAAGTACGTTATTATACCGTGCTTGAAGCGAAACGGATACAGACATTTCCTGATGATTATTCCATATCTGGTTCTTGGACGGAAGCGATGCGACAGATAGGTAATGCCGTACCTGTGAGGTTGGCCAATGTGATAGCAGAATCATTGTTCAAAAGCGTATTTGAGTGTTGAAATGCGTTTTGCATTTTTTTGTATGAAAACAAATTGGGATGAAGAAATTTTTCTGCGGATGGCTCTTATGTAGTCTCTTGGTGGTGCAGGCAGTTGCACAGTCTTCTTTTCGTGTGACGGGCAAAGTGATAGACCGGACGAGCCGCCAACCGGTGGTAGGGGCTTTTGTGTTTCCTACTTCGATGGACACCTTGCGTGCGGTGACTGATACGGCCGGTGTGTTCGTATTACCTCACGTGCCGCCCGGTATTTTTTCATTCCGGGTGACGGCGGCCGGATATGTGCCGCAGGATACACCGGATTATATCGTTTCGGCTGTCACGCCCGAAGTGAACGTTGAATTGGAGGAAGATGTCAAGTCGTTGCATACTTTGACTGTACGTCCTAAGTCGTATGGCAAGACAGCTGAGGCTCCGGTGAGCGTGCAGGTCATAGGGCTTCGCGAGATAGAGAAAAGCCCTGGAGCCAACCGGGACATTTCGCGTATCGTGCGCGGTTATCCGGGTGTGGCCTTCTCTCCGGTGGGATACCGTAACGATTTGATAGTGCGGGGCGGCGGTCCGTCGGAGAACCGTTTTTATATGGACGGCATAGAGATTCCGAACATCAACCATTTTGCCACGCAGGGAGCTACGGGAGGCCCGGTGAGCATCGTCAATGCCGATTTGGTGCGTGAGATTAAGTTTTATACGGGTTCGTTTCCGGCCGACCGTGCAGGAGCCTTGAGTTCCGTGCTCGATTTCCGTTTGCGCGAAGGCTCTTCGGAGCGTCAGACGTTCAAGGCTACTTTGGGAGCTTCCGAGGCCGCCTTGAGCGGGAGCGGCCATATCGGGGAAAAGACGACTTACCTGTTCTCCTTGCGCCAGTCTTATTTGCAATTACTTTTTAAAATGATAGGTTTGCCTTTCCTTCCGAACTATATCGACGGGCAGTTTAAGGTAAAGACCCGTTTGACGCCGTACGACGAACTGACGGTGATGGCATTGGCCGGAGTAGACCGGATGGAACTGAATACGGATTTGGCGGGAGAAGACGAAGGTTCGGATTATATTTTGAGCTATCTGCCCAAGATAGAGCAAGAGACTTTTACGGTAGGGGCTTCTTACCGACATTATGCCGGAAGGCATGTGCAGACGTACGTATTGAGCCACAATTACCTGAACGACAAGAATCTGAAATACCGGAATAATGACGAGAGTACTGAGGAGAATCTCACGCTTCGATTGCGTTCCACAGAGCAGAAGACCACGTTACGTGCAGAGAATATGACGACGTTGCCGGGTGGTTGGACGTTGAAAGAGGGTGCGGAATTGAACTACATGGATTATACCGACCGTGAACGCCGTCTTTTGTCGGTCGGGGACTGGTCTGCCTACCGTACCCATTTGGGACTTGTCGCATACGGAGCCTCGTTCTCTGCGGCTTATACGGCTCCGGAAGAACGATGGAGTGCGTCGGTCGGGGTGCGGGCAGACGGCAATAATTATTCGTCGCGCATGTCCCGTCCGTGGGAACAGCTATCTCCGCGCGCTTCTTTCCGTTATGTTTTCTCACCCCATTGGTCGACGGCAGCTTCGGCAGGTTGGTATCACCAATTGCCGCCTTACACGGCGTTGGGCTATAAAGACGCGACAAACCGGTTGGTCAACCGGGATTTACGTTATATGAATGTGGCGCAGGCAGCTTGGGGCGGCGAATGGAAAGCCAATGACCGTTGGGCTGTATCGGTAGAAGGGTTCTATAAGTCTTATCACCGTGTGCCGCTTTCGTTGGCCGACGGGGTTCCGTTGACTTGCAAGGGTACGGATTATGGTGTGGTAGGCAACGAGGCATTGGTGTCTACGGCGCAAGGCCGTGCCTACGGAGTGGAAGCCTTGATGCGTTGGACTTTGCTCGACCGTCTGAACCTGACCGGTTCTTTTACTTGGTACCGTAGCGAATACCGTGCCGACCGTCATGCCGCTTATGTCCCTTCGGCTTGGGACAATCGAGTGATTCTGAACATGAGCGGTACGTATGATTTCCCACACCGTTGGAGCGTAGGATTACGGTTGAGTTGCATCGGCGGCTCTCCTTATACGCCGTACGATGAGATAGCCTCGTCCTACGTGACGTATTGGGATGCGAATGGGAAGTCAGCCTACGATTACAGCCGTTACAATGCAGAGCGGCTACCAGGTTATGCCCAACTGGATGTGCGGGTGGACAAAGAATTCTTTTTCAAACGTTGGCGCCTGGGATTGTATCTTGACTTACAGAATGTGACCGTTAGCAAACTACGTCAGCCGGATGTGTTTATGAGTACCGGCGTTGTGTCGAATCCCGAAGTGCCTTTGAAGGAGCAGCGTTATGTGATGCGGCGTATAGAACAAATAAGCGGGACACTGTTGCCCACGTTAGGGGTGACGGTGGAGTTTTAGGTTAGCAATCGTAAACAGCGTTATTGCAGTTGCAGCCATCACCTTTTCAGTAGTTGGTATTTTACGGCCTTTGACAGGCATCATTCTTACAACAAATATTGAAACCGTTTAATTGGTTGATATTTAGAAGCTTTTTCCATATACCATACTGTACATGTCAAAGCCATCGGCCCAATAGTCCTTTTTGATTTCATGTAGGACAAATCCTTGTTTTTCGTAAAATTTATAAGCTGCTTGTGAGGTTCTCACCGTTATTCTTTGAATACCGGGAATGGTTTTCAGGATTTCAAGTCTATGGTTTAATAACTTTGTCCCTAATGACTTGCCTTGAAATTTCGGATGTATCATGTCCCAACTTATTTTCCCGACCGTTTTGTTTTCTGCAAAATTTATTCCACCACTTCCGATGACAGTTCCATTGACGAGTAGGACGTAATACCGTTCTATTTCTTTGTCCAAATATTTGTTTAAATCATCCGCTTCCTTTTCTGCGAAATAATCGGGCGTGTTCAACTTGATTAGATTCATGACGGCTTCTTTGTCTGTCGGTAGATATTCTCTAATTATAACTTTTCTATTTCGTTGGCATTCAATCCTGTGCATTGTACAATGATATTTGTGGGAATACCGTTGGATTTCATTTGGAGGGCTATCACTTTGGCTTTGTGCTGTTCTCCTTGCTCAAATCCTTGTTCCAAACCTTGTTTTAGTCCTTGTTCCAGTCCTTGTTCCAATCCGCGTCTCAGACCTCGTTCCAAGGCTTTGTGCTCGGCTGTGGCAATAGTGTTTTGCCAGTCCCGATACACTTTCAGGCTTTCCTCGTAGCGGTCATATTCTTCTTTGGTGAATTTGGCGATTTCGGCAGCTTTGAACAGTTTGGTGAAGACGCGTTCTTGAAGTGCCGCAGGCTTCTCCATGAGGCGCGTCAGGTTGCGTAACACGAAGAGCCATTTGTCGAACATGTTGCTTAGCTCATTTTCCTGTTTGTTGAATTTCGGCATTTCGAGATAGATGAAAGTCAACTTGTCGTAGAACACTTCCTGAGTCTTCCTGTCCGTCAGTTGTACCTCGTGGTGGTAGTATGTGTCATGCTTGTGGTCGAAGGTGAAATTGAGTATGCCAATGACATAGACGGCCTTGAGTTGGTAGTCCCAACTCCCTTTCTTTCCTTGTTCCTGTATGGGGAACGTGGAATAGTAGAGGCTTCTGTCCTTGAAGAACTGTTGTTCTCCACGTTGCATTTCCACTAAGATTTTTTCTTCCCTTTCGTTTTCGCAGTACACGTCGAATACGGCCCGCCGGTCTGCCTCACTGATTCCGAGATGTTCGGTGTTGAGGTAGGTGAGGGACTTTATTTTTTCTTTGCCATGCAGTAAACTGTTGATGAAACTGAGCAACAAGTCTTTGTTCATTTCTGTGCCGAACAATTTCTTGAACCCGAAGTCGGTGTAAGGATTCACGTAACGGTCTTCATTGAATATCTTCTTTCCCATGGTTGTATTCCGTGCTAAAGGGTCGGTGTGACGTTGCAAAGGTAATCTTTTTTGCTATATGAAGCAATTCCAAAGAGGTATTTCTTTGGTACTGTTGGCAAGGTCAAATGCCGGAGGGCTTCTTTCCTTTTCTTTGGTGTTTGGGACTTCATTTAACTCTTTTTGTAGAGATACAGGTCTTGGAAATCGGAAGTCTCCAACGGCACGATCCTGTAACGGTTACCCTTTTCCGTATGCCGCCGTTCCACGCCTGCGGCCACGA